>JGI24512J20087_1000151_pt1 | contig 114447 bp, 116 predicted proteins | sample LinPmetageLP35_FD_20087 | JGI IMG/M metagenome (IMG submission 20087) | reverse complement strand
CCCCCCTTTCTTTCCCTCCCCACAAAGGAGTCCTGACAGATATTGACTTTGGCTACATAGTGTTTAATAAACATGATGAGAATACCTATCTAAAGGGATACGGCATGATGTTGCATGTGATCTCTGTTCTTCTGAAGATATGCCGTGTGGTCTGCCAAATGACAGAGACCGGCCCCGCAACCCGCCCGGCACTGAGGGGCTCGCAGGACTTGGAATCTGGTGGCGGTCCATGCGTAACGAGAAAGATGCAATAGACATCTTGTACCACGCCGCGATTCGGCTTGGTTTCAAAGAGACTATCGAAGACTTCTCAAAAGCTTATCACGCTGGATTCAAGGATGAATACAGCCACAATCGTAATATTCTGGTTGGTACATATGTTGCAAGCTGTCTTGCTGACGCAACTACTGCTCCTTCCTTTGAAGAGTACTACAAGAAACATCTCGAAGATAAAATTGAATGGACATCGCCGCATGAGATCGATGTCGAACAATGGCTGTCAATCAACAGAGACTCGAGGGAGGAGACAATGACCTGGGAAGAATATTTAAACAGTGATCATGCCCTTAGGCCTTTGGTGGAGGATGAGAATGGCCAGGTTTGGGCAGTTGTATAAATAGAGAAGTGATGCCTCTCAATAGTTTTGAAGAGAGTATCGAAGATGACAATAGTTCAAAGAACTTCCTTAGCTTCTAGCTTCATACTGCAATCACATCTAATCACACAGATCCGAGGAGGAATGAGTTCATTGCGTGTTTTCTTCCCGTTCTTTTTCCCATGGGAATGATTGCATTTCAGCAGTTGCAGCGAAAAATCCGCCATGATGTACTGGAAATAATGAAAGATTCGCATTATTCTGCCACACAGCCTAGGCAAATATACAGATATAGCTGCTTTGCGTTCTGGTTGCCAATATCTGCCTCTCCATGTAACGGATCTTGCACGGCTTTCTCCGACTGGACCATTAGACAATATCCAGGCTAGAAACCACTGAGCAATGCTGCTTCTTAAAAAGAAAATTCAACATCAGCTGTATGTTTCGGCAGTAGACCGGAAAGCACTCTCTGATGTTTTCACGACCTCACTTCGGAACTCCGATAGGATCCCCGCTAGGCCCTGCTGTAGTTTTGCTGGAAAGCTTCGAGGAGCAGCCTTGGGGTGTTCGACAGCCTGTATTTGGAGGCGCATTTTCTTGGCAATCATTTGCATCGTACCATGAGGTCATGGAAAGAGCAGGAATTCAAGATCGGGCATCGTCGTCAGCGAGACAAGTTTCCAGCACTGATCGTGCTCGAATACGAGAAAATAGTTCTCCAAGCTAAGGGCCAGAGATCCTCCAAGTCAGTCAGCTTCCCAAAATTAATGGATCACCAGCACTAAATCTATCGCATCCAACCTTTGCATCCTCGAGGTTGGGTCCCGTTAGTGGAGATGCATGTCACTATTGGCTATCCGACAGCATCCGTACAGGAACAGGTCGCTCTGCATACGTTTGTCTTGAAAAATTGGTCAGCTTCTTGTCTCATTGTCCCCAATTTTAACATCCAATTAAGCTCTTTCAAGCTTTTAGCACGTCTATTTTTGAGCCACTGTTCCTGAAGCCGTACCTCAAAGGGATTAGTATTTTGTGGAGAACTCGCGCTACGAGCTTGGCGTCTGACGACGAGGTCCGAATCCACGGTTGAGTCGGATCGGCTAATGACAAAAAAGCCTCAAAGAGTGACTTCATTGCTGTGCCGTTGCGGCTCGGTCAACGGTTCTGTGGGGAAGCCTGTCGATGCTCGCGATCTGAGTTGCTCTTAGGCGAGAGATCTACACTTTGAGAGGAAGATGATTGGAGCAGCGCGGAATGTAAAAAACTAAGGCTCGGGTGGAAGTGCATCGAAACTCTTATTTCAACTTTTGAGGGGTTTCTTGTAGGTGTATTTTGATCGAGACACTATCAAGTAATTGTTATCGATTTGAACGTCATTAAGATCCTGTAAACTAAACACCAAAGTCTTGACCTCCAATTGAAGACATATAAGTAAGGTCCTCCGAGAGCCTGTTCGAGTTGAGTCCTCTTCACCATCGACCTCGCATAATCACAAAACCGCAGCGAATCCAGAATCACTTCGATCATATATTGTCTCAGACTTCTCCAAAAACATTCCCCACTCGCCCATCATGAAGTACGCTTTCACATCACTGGCATTCGGCCTTGGCGTATCGGCCATCTCCCTCCCAAGAGATACCTGCACATTCACCTTGACTGCATCCGGGGGTCAGTCTGGAGTTGTTGGACAGCTCGGCGATGGTCAGAACCGTATCGGTGGAGAAAACCCAACCGGCACCTACACGATCAACAACGGACAGATCACCGACGCCCAAGGTAGAGGATGTATCCTCACTCCACCGACCACCCAGTTCCAGTGTGATGTTGGAGCTACACCAACTGGTGGTTTCTCTATCGGCGGCGATGGTGAAATTGAGTACAACGGATCACCTACTTTCTACGCATGTCCTGCAAGCGATACAATGTACAACATCTACACGACTCCTGTCGAAGGACAAGACAAGTGCGTGAAAATTGGATTAACTGCAAGTGGATGCTATGCTCCATCTTCAAGCTACAAGTCTTCGCCTCCTGAGACCAAGACCGTCGTTCAGACCGCTCAACAATCTTGCCCTGCTCCGGTGACAAAGACCATCACTGAGGTCAAGACCGAGCAAGGCCCAACTGTCACACAAGTCCAGACTACTGAGCAATCCTGCCCAGCACCAGAGACTATCACGAAGACTGAACAAGGCCCAACTGTTATTGTCACACAGCCAGCCAAGGAGACTCCAACAAAGTCAGAGAAGCCCACCACCCAGGAATCCGCTCCCACTCAGACTTCAACTGGCAAGACGTGCCCAACCACCTTGTCGGGAGAGTATCAATACCCGCACTTGATCGTTCCCGTCTCCAAGAGCAACAAGGACACCGCTTATGGTACTTCTTACAACGGCAAGATCACCTCCGATATCAGCACCATCTTCAACTTCGATATCCCAAGCTCCTACACTGGAACTTGCTCCCTTGTCTTCCTCTTCCCAGAGCAATCTCAACTCGAGACATCATCTTTCACATTCTCTGGTAACGGCGAGTTCGACTTCACTCAGCTTAGCAGCGTTGCTACCCAATCCACCACATACGCAACCCAGGGCGGTGTCAAAACCGATTTCGGTGTCAAGACTGCTACACCAGGATCTTCCGTTGTGGTCAGCACCTTTGCATGCCCAGCTGGACAAGCCGTCTCTTATGAGATCAGCTCTGCTTCTGGATCGAGCCTTGAATACTTCCAAGATTACAACCCAAGCCCGATTGGTCTGTACATCACCACCTGCTAAGCATTAGCCTATGCTGGCTTTACGGATCTTCGGCCATAAAGGCGGACGATTCGCTTTTCAACCTTGTACAATACATCTTAGGGAGGGAAGAGAGTTTTTGTACATTACCACATTCCTTACGAGACCCACGAACATATGTAATTTATACATAGAGAGCCTCAGAAAGATCGGCGACAGTCATTCATTATACCCATAATATAATTCCAGGATTACAACATAAAATGTTCAGCTTTTCCCCTTCGTGCTTGTGACCTTCTTTTCAAGCCATTTTGCCTCCTCCAGAAAACTAGCTAACCTTGGTGGTTATTTAGGATTAGCTGGCGCTGCTCGTTGGTGGTCTTATTTTGATTAGCAAAGACCTTACTTGACAAACAAGAGTTATGAGAATTATGGAAGACTGTATCATGAAGCATGATCTAATCTATCTAAACTCATGCGGTCTCGTTTTTTTCGAAGCAGTCAGGCCTCAAGCAGGGTAGTTTTGGATGCTGTACAGTATTTCCCGCACGCGCTTCCCTAATTTTTCACCTTGTTTCAGAAAATTAACCCCTTCTGTCCTTGAAGCCTTTATGATGACTGTACTTCGTCTTCGTATGACATCATAATTCTTCCCGTTATCTATTATCACAACTACATTAGGACCATCTAATTTCTCCAACTACTATACACTCTACATGACTGCTGAGAATTACTACAAACCCTTTTCTCTTGATACTTTGTTCTTCGAAACTTCATCTGTTCACCGCATGCACAGTCCCTCGGTTCGACCTGCCATGCAATATATCTACACTCCACCGTCTTCGCTACGTGAGTTTGATGCATATAATTTCCCCCTTCCAGCACACTTCTCCTGGTCAAGGTGTTTCCCCCCCATTCCTGCCACCAAAACCTTTCGAATGCTGCCCAGGTGACAATTTCTACATCCGGAATCTTCCAATCCTTACCCATCCCACCACTAGAGTTCTCCAGCTCTTTATTCCTGCACTTAACCCACTCCATAGCCGTCCACGCCGCCATCCTAAGCTTGTTCTCGACCTTCATCAGTTCCCATTCGTCAGATACATTATCAATGACAATCCAGATGCACCTCACTCTGGGAAACCACCAAATCCAAATTACCACCCATATGAAGAAACTTTCCACCATATATGACATACTTCTCAATCTCAGCGCCAGGTTCTCGCATGCAAGCATTTACTTCACTGAATCGCACCGTGCAAGGACATTGGCGGTGCAATACCCACCAGACTCGAAATCAAGAAGGCAGTCGAAATACAGGATGTCGAAGCGAGGACTGATATATTGACATTGACGAGGACTGGGATATTCGGTCTTGACCAATTTTGATGTGAATTCGGAGATTGGATTCAAATTCCGAAGGCGAAAGAATCGTTGAGCTTCAGATCGAGATTGCGAGTTGACATACAGTATTGGGGGGGTCTTGTGGTGGTGGTGGGTCCGTGCACAACGGGAAGGTATGACTGTGACCGCCACGGTCGATGATAGGCTGAATGATACGGTAGCGAGGGAGGGCGAGTCGCCATATTGTGAGTTGGAGCTCCACAGGGAGCTGGAGGAGTTGGGGAAATGTTCGGTTGGTATTCTCTGGATTTGGCTCGCGGAACATGGATGTTTGAAGTGGCTGAAGTTGAGACGACGCGCAGGTCTTGATTCGCTTACTTTGACTTTGACGAGAAGTGCTCGTGGGAGGAGATCCGTGCCGTCCGGGGCTGATATACATTCACTCAAGCAATTAGAGGTATGATCCGACTTGAAAATATAAATTCGTAATTGTGATTGAAGTGAGTGAAAGGGTAGGAATTTTGAGGAAATGTTGATCAGTGTGCACCAACATTGGGGTTTCCAGTTTGGTATCCTGCTTAGGACATCTAGGAACTTAGTGCTTGTTGGCACCGTCAGATGAGCCATGTCTGCTGATAAGTCTAGCATATATTGTGGATCGCCATGATGGGCAGGAGCAAGAGCAATTCCTTGATGATATTGTTATACTGAGGACGAAGCACCCTATGCAGGATTGCTCCAAGGTCATTTCGCACGGGAAATGATTCTTTCCAAGTCTTATTATAGAAAAGATGAGTACAGAAGAGTGCGCTGTGTCAATTTATACTTTGACATTGTGTGAAACGAACTGACATCGACGGGCTAGCAACGTTCTAGTTCTAGGCAATTGGATGCTTTGACGGTATGCCATCACATACTGAACCGTATTCCATGGGGTTCTTAGCTATTCTATTTCACATGCTAGAATTATCGGGCCCAGAATTGGATTCCTCGCAACTTTCAGAAAGGTGTTCACACTAGGGAGCAAGCGAGATGCTAAAACCTTAACGAGACGATGTAAACAACGACAACACGTCCACGGCCACGTGCATTGTGCATTTCACACGACCGAAATTTCAAGAGGTGGTACCAAAGGAGTCTTTATTTGCATAACGCAAGTTGAATGAACAATAAATTGCACTAAAGCGTGTCAATCGGTAAGTGTCCTGCGTGGCCTCGGTAATGATGACGTGATCCAAGCCCTCGAAGCTAAGCGGTCTATGAAAACGCACACATGCCATTCCACAGTATTGCAGAACTGTTTAAATTGCACATATGTGTTGGTGAATAAAAAAAAATAGAATTCCAAGTTGCAAAAAGCTTAAAAATTGCGGACAACAATCACATCAACATCGTTTATGCTTTCATTCACATCTCTGTCCTGTCGCACCCCAAGTCTCTAAAACCCAGCCCATCACTGCAGCGTCCCCCAATTCTTATCCCATTCACCTTTGAACCCAGGAGTAACATGATAATCCTCAGGCTCGGCCTCAGGGAACAAGGCCATTCCCAATGCTGAGATCTGAATGATCGACTCTGCAAACCAGAACACCGGTTCAGCGACGATCCATGCACGATCCCGAGGGTATCGCTCCCAATGTGAAGCACGCACGCGATACCTATACGCGAGCACCAACAATCCATAGAGATAGATGAAGCTTTCATCTACTCTCGCAAGCCATAGAAGACATGCCAAGCCCAGGTCAGAGACCATTGGGATGTGGAAGAGTGATAAGAGGAGTGTGTATGCGGTCCAGGGACTCTGGAGCCATAACCCGGATGTGACAGATGCGAAGTTACTGCGATAGGCAGCGCTGTATCTATTTCGAACCATCTTGGCGTACGTGACCAAGCCATCGTTCCTGACAGGGAGAGTACAGTGTACGGGTGCCGTTGGGTGGAAAGCTGTCTTGTAACCCATCTCGCGAACCTTGCGTGTAATAAAGTGAGCAGCGTCGGTACGCATACCACCGAATACTGGGAACAGACCGATGAACCTTTCGTGAGGAAAAGTGAAGCGAAAGTCGGGAGATTGGATGATGCTGGTGCGGACGAGAGCGGACTTGGCGGAGGCGAGTTCGAGGCCGCCATCGATGCCACTGGTGGATGTACTGGTTCGGTTGTAGTGTCTGTAATAGATGCATTCGCGGAAGTTCATGAGACTGTAGATAAGGCCATGATCGCTGAATATGTGATCGACTAGGAAAATGTTGATGATAAGGAGGAAAAGATTTGCGAATGACACGAGCAGCCAGTCCTTGAAATGGAGCATCTTTTGCTTTACATGGTAAATTGTGAAGCCTGGATAGACCGACCTTTCTGGTTTCAACCCGAAGTATGTGATGCGGTAGTCTTTGACATTGAAGTATGAATGGATATTGTAAAGTCGGGCCATGTTAACAGGCACACCGACGAGCCCGACATCTGGATTACTGAAAGGAATGAGAGCCTCTTTCAAGAAATCCGTGCTCCATCGTACATTGGAATGAGCGTAACAGATTAGGTCGGTCTTAACGCCATTAGTAGCTAGAAGAAATTGATGACGGAGATTTCGCTCGCTCTCGTGAATCGAAGTGACCTTGACGCGATGAGTGCCGAAGTGGGCGGCAATTCTATTAAGCTTTTTGTGTGCCTCCAGACCGCTGGTCGCAAGCACCACTTCGGCTGGATTGTTCTCGAGAATGGTACTAAGTGACTGCAAGAATTCATCGCTCTGCTCTGCATCCGGAGTATCCTCTACAAAGTGATCCCCTCGTGTAGGGATGACAACTGTAACATCATCAGGCCCGTACATGGCCGGCCCAGAAGTATAACGCAGCATATCCGAGGCCTCACTCCTGTAATCTACAACGTTCTTTAGTAATCTGAGTAGCAGAAGAACGCCAAAAAGCTTGAGATAGATGCTGTCCTCAACACCGACGCCAAGGACACCAGATCGCGCCAGATACAATGTCAGTTGGTAGACGATGATATTGACCGGAAGAATGAGGAGAGCTAGATAGGTCGCTCCCGGCCAGAAGGAAATCTTTAGGCTATCCACGAAGCCACCGACGACCCAGGTGAAAGTACCAATAATGCCCAGGAGCATAGTATTCATCGTGTGCTTACGTAATCTTCCTTCGAGGAAAGACACCACAGTATACAAGCGATTGGTATAGGCTGTAGAGATAAGTCTGAATGTGTCTGGTACCCAGCTGACAAGACTCCATAGGAACGAAAGGTTCAATGACTTAGAGTAAGATGAAGGTCTAACTGAGGCTCTTGGTCTGCAGGGACTCGATGACTTGAAAGGATCCGATGGCGGAAGAGAAGCTGACGGTCGTGAGTGGACTTGAGATCTGCCATACGGAAAAGACCCTCTCTCATTCTCCAGCGTTGGAAGGAAGGGCGAGAGACCTCTGTTTATCCATCCGATTGTCTCCAGAGTGTGGAATCGAATCGAAAGCACAGCTCGTGACATTGATCCAAAGACCGAGGGAGAAAACCACCCAGTGTTCGTTTTCTTAAGCCCTGTGTGTGAAAGAAGTGCCAAGGATACGAAGACTGGAATGAACATCAAGCCAGCAATCAGAAGACGCCCCTGCACGGTGGAACCGACGGTGCGAAACAAATCGTTGATTATGTCTATAATCTCCCGCATGATGCCCTTTATAATTTCAGAAAATGGTGGAGCCTTGGGTAATGTAGGGTCTTCATCGAAAAAAGTCTTATGTATACCTGTTGGATTGCTGGGTGTTTCTGGTATATGTAGAGCAGGGTCTTCCTCCACAAACGTATCGTACCAAGACGATTTTCTGCTTGTCGTGTCCGGCATGAGCGGGGCCAGACTTTCCTCAATGAAGGTATCGTATCTGGGAGATTTCCTGCTTGTTGTGGATGGCGTGCGCAGAGTAGGGTCTTCATCAACGAAAGAGTCGTATCTAGGCGATCTTCTCGTTGGCGTGTTTGGTGTACTCTCAAAATCTGCCGAGCCCACTATACGATAGGGGTGTGGTGGAAAGTCATCAACCGAGCTTTTCCGTCTCGACAACACCACCGAGCTCTCCATGGGGGTTGAACGATAGCCCAAGTGATATGTGATTTGGTTTGAGGCAGCCATGACAAGGTTTGGGATGACCATGATGAGAGCGAGGATGTTCCCGCTGATCCAACCATGCGGAACAATGAGCCAGGCTTGGTATGCCCTCTCGGCCTGTCGAGACAACAGGTATAGGAATGGGAGAACGATCAAGAACCCGGTGATATATGTGGTGAGACCTTCGTGGTCGGGAATGGCCCATTCAGGCCTCGTGTTTGCCGCTCGATGCCACTCTTCCGAACTGCGATCCATAAATGACATTGCTTGTGCGAGATAGGCAACAAGGAGTGTGAGAAGCGAACCCAGGGCAATTGCAATCGGCTTGAACCCATACTCGTGAACAGCAAAGGTAATGAAAACAGCATTGGCAAGAAAGTCCAAACTCCTCGCACGATAAAGATTGAGGCGGATAGCCCCCGCAAAACTACCCCACTCCTTGTAGTTTGGCTCGACGAGAATTGTCATTGGTGAGCCCATCCAGCAATACGTACGGTACGCAAGTAATAAGCTCGCAGTGATGACCAATACAATTTTCAATCCTTGAGATGTAACAAATGCGACGAATTTACGATTGATGTTGTCAATGAGGCCCAGGAATCCCGTGAGCTTGTCCACCATCCGATCGTACAACGTCTTCCGTTTATCGTTGACTTCTGCAAATATGAGCTTGCTACCAGATCTGATCGGTATTGTCTCCAAGACTTGGTTTGTTGTGTTTGCCGTTCTTCCACTCTGTAAAATGGCAATAATGCGCCAGCAGAATGGCATGTTCAAACTGACCAGGACGTAGAGAATTGCAAGGACCACAAGCAAGAAGACAACAAGTCGGGCATTCCCTAATACTGGTAAGCTCTTCAGCTTCTGGAGGCCTCTTGCAAAGGCAGCTGGCCACTGAACATCCAGTAGTCAGCAGGTTGTAATCACGAGCAGAATCCCGAGAATCACTTACTAGTTCAGCGTCTGGAAGTTGTGCTTCAGGGAAGTAAAATGTGACATTATTCCAAATCCAGATGATTAGCATCAAAATAAGACGAAGTATAAGCCACGCAAGACCCAAAGCAACACTGATAAGATGATGTGAGACTTTGAGAAAGCCGGACTGCCAAGTTGGTTCCGCATTGTAAATCGCAACGAGAGGATTATCGACAAGGTAGTTCAGAGCGATCTCCTCAGGTTGATCCATCGTGTCAGGGTGAGGGTGCAATTCCAGAATTTACAAGTGACGAGCTTTTGAGACGGTGTCGGAGGAAGCATGGAATTTCGCACACGTAGAACAACAAAGACAATCGAAGGACAAAAGAAATGATCAGCGCCCTGCATCTGCGGGGCATAAAAAGCCTTGGCTTATTCTGCCCGGACCATCACGGCATACCGATTTCACGTTAGAGCTGAATGCATTGTGTTTTCCTTTCAATGAACGACACGTGACCATCCGAAAACAGCTGCTCTTCAGCATGGAAGAGGAAAGGGACAAAGACCCAACTTATACAGGCACAAGAAGGAGTGCTATGATCATGAGTTGATGGGAGCGTATGATATTGTATTGTGGCCATGAGCTTACACTTGCAACTGCTCTGGTCCAGTCGAGTCGCTCCACGAAGGCCCGTTGAGGCACAGACTATCAAGTAAAGTTGCGTCCCGAGAGCCAATAGACGCTTCAGAGACGAGTCTGAAGTGTGAGAAAAGTGGTGAAGCTGTCGCGGAGGAGAATTGATGAGTGATGCTAGCACTAAAAGGAAGAAGCAGACAATGATACTGCTCCAGAACACGCTCATCTCGATATAGCCTAGTCATGTATCACGTGTGATAAGGCTTATCGGAGCAAGCTTTCCGTCATCGTCGTCCACAATAATACTTCGTTCACTACTCCCTGAATGGGCTACAAAAGATCACGAAATCTTGTGTCTGTAGGTTCATTTCGCTCTATATCTCTGCGATATCTTTGTCATCTCCAGTCAAGGTACTGTTCTCCTAGCCGGCTCTCGACACCACACAAGAACACGCCAGCTATCCTGCCTGACCTCCAGCACAAGGCACCAGGTCCACGCTGCCATTCGGTTGTAACTAATAATATAATACTAAGCAGTACTCCAGAGAGTCTTCATCGACATATCTGAAATCACGAGTACGAATACCAAATCTGTCCGTCATAACTTTCGCCATGGCGTGCAGCTGCTGCGACCACACGACCCCACGAATCGAGCCATTCATCGACCCTAACTCCCTACAACTATTCTGCCCTCTCGACAACGAGAGGAGAACGTTCAAGTTGGCTATCGGAACCGCAAGGGATGGAAAAGCATTACAAAGTAGGCTTCAGAATCTGCCAATCGAGCTCTACCATAATTGCCTTATGAACCTCGATCTCGGAAGCATAACCACAATACGTCGAGTATCCCAAAGTACGCGGTCAGCTGTCGATTCCTTACTTCAATACAAGGAGCTGTATGAACATGTACCGCATGTGCTAAGGGCTTGTTTGAGGACTGGTATTGCACCGCATATTCCACTTCTACGACTTCATCATGCATTTACAACCATGGAGTGCTACTACTGCAAGACATCGTAACTATTCCTGCAAGTCCTGTTGGTATCTACAGCTAAAACTTTTAGGGAAACGCCTTCTTACAAGTTCAGTTCCTACCTCTCCCTCCATACCGGATATCGAACCTGCCTTTTCTGCATCCGCAACAATCCTCTCCTCAAGACGGCGGAATTTCAGGCCCTTGTACCACTTTGCTGCAATCCTCGAACTTCGATAGTCATGACCTCACTTCCACTACTTCGAACCCTTCAGGGAGCCTACAACACACCACTCGACCCCGGAAACGTCCCACCTCCACCTACGACCTTAGTTCTCTGCTCTGCCATAAAAACGAAAACAGGACGTTCATTCTTGGAACAGGAGCGTAAAGTCATATTTGGGAATGAGGAAGTACCATCTGTTGCACACCATCCATTGGTTAAGGCAGTCAATGAGTCGAATATCGATCCCGCTGTGCACTACGTTGGTCCAGACACTCCCAAACAGATCACGCACAGATACGCCTCGGTCATCAGATTTCCATACGTGCCACCATCTAGGACCGAAACCGACTATGGTGTCTTGTGTAAGGAATGCGTGCTGATGATGCGATATCGCGAAGAGCAGTGGACGAGGAGACAGCATAGGCGAGTGAACCCCCTCGCCAGTCCTCGAACCATTGAAGTGATAACGAAAGCGCGAGAGATGGCTTGCAGGCAATACGTAGTATGTGAAGAGGCACAAGCTGAAGCTGGCAATTTGGATGGAGAGAGAAAGCTGATGAGTCTGGTGGAGCATATGAAGATCCATGCTGCGGATACCACGCTTAGCTTGGAGTGGAAGGCTTGGCGTGCAGAGCAGAAAGGGGCCACTCTGCCTCTGTTCCATCATGATAGTTTTGAATGATACCGCTATTTTATCTCGCAGAAATGTTGACACAAGAGGTGTGATGATATCTCGTAGCTGTCTATGATGCTAGTATCTGTCAGGAGAGGTGTTCACGGCCAGATATTCACATATACCGTCCAAGAGTGAAAGAGCTTGAATAAGGCTGTGTTGCATTCATGAAATTCCTGGAGCCTCAATTCGCCAGATCAATAAAAATAGTCAAATATCCTAAGGGTAGTCTTGACTCAAGATCCCATCATTCTTGATATCAGTTCAGTAACACATCGCCCGTGGCGAGGTTGGGGGCATCTGCTTGAATCTTGTGTAGCCGGTGACGTATCTTCATTGCGCTGCATACTTTCCCCATTTCTCCTTTTTTGCATCAGAGTCTGCGCAGTGGAATATTTTCTCCATTCTCCGGCCTCGCGTAATCCTCGGTATCAACAAAACCAGCGCCACTGTGTGCAAGCAGACGAGCTCTGCCCTAAGTCCTCCTTTCCAGGCATACGGCAAGAATGGATGATTGAGACACCGAGACCTCGAGTGGCTGATAATGTGTGGAACACTTCTGCCTATAAGGCTTATGGTATGAAAAGGCCGTGGTATTATTTTGGCGAGAGATGTGTGAGGACTCTAGTCCACGGGTTTGGGGAGTTGGTGGGACGTGATTTCGCGCGGGAGGTGAGAGCAAACTTTGAGGGAACGCCACATGATGCGCTTGATGACGGTAAACATCAAATTCGATATCTCATGCCGGCAAGGAATGCTGTCGGTGGTTTGGGAAGAATGAGTGATGTTTTTCTGCCCAGTCCGACTCAGTCTTCAACCGACTCCGGTGAAGACAAGCCGGTCATCTCGAAGTCCACTTTTTGGACGAGCGAGCCCGCAAAAAGTCCTGTCAGAAAGTCTGTAGATGTATGGGATCTGTGCTCGTCGAGTGATGCTAGCGAGGATGACGATGAGGGGTTCTTCAGCACGATGCCTCTACCGATGAATGACCTGAAAAGATCTCTCGAGGACTGTCAAAATGCGAGTCCAAGGGCGTACAAGGCAGTAAAACCGCTAAGTGACGATGAGAAGGGGAAGAAAACTCGTGTTTCTTCAGACGTGACGTGGGGCACGAATCCACGTTCAGACTCCGCAGCTAGCGACGACGAGGGACTTCTTCAGCACCATGCCATTGAAATTGGAAAGGCCGCCACAAGCGCAGGAAGCTTCTTCGGATGCTACACTCAGCACGAATCCAAATTCAGACCCCGCTGCGAGCGACGAGGTAAAAGATGAGACAACACTCAAGCCCGTATCTCAACTTGTAAAAGAACATAGCACAACCCTCTGTCCACAAAGTATTGCCGACGATGCTGCACTTCACGATTTCGGGTCCTCGCCATCTCATTGCTTGCCGTCTTCCAGCGCTGTACGAAGAACCATACAAGACATGTTCGAACCTCGTTTACATTCAGCCCAAGATGTATTTCAAGCTGCATCATTCTCAAAATCGCCACAATCGACAAAGAGGAAGGCGGCTGGTAATCTCGATTTCGTGATATGGAAGGATCTGCCAGAGAAACCAAAATCAGAGAGTTCAGCCTCAGATCCAGAAGATCTTGATCGAAAACCAAGAGCAGGTCTCCGAGTAGTGCAGGTTTCCAGGATTGCTCAACCTGTAATCCCGGTTCCATTTGCAAAAGGCTGGGGTGATGAAGAACCCATCAGAGTGAGGGGACGACGCCAAGAAGATTGAGAGCGAGCGAGACCGACATCAGACTAACGCCGCCAGTAATGCAGTCTTCCTTCTCTTTTACTATGATCCGGTCATTACTAGTTATTGCGTATGTCACAAATTCCACCGACCTTACGGAGTCAATGGTTGCCAGGCACCAGGTTCAGGTAGGGTTTTCGGCCGTCCAGTCACGAGACCTCCTCTTACCGCCGTGGCTTGACTGGAGATGGCCTGGTCGTACAACGCATCCAGCCACCGGCTTTCACGTCAGGAACTAACATGAACCTTGAATATCAACATTTTGAGTCCATATACACATGATCATATCTATTCTCATACTTACAGCGCCTCATCATGAAGAGGAATATCCACACCAATATAATGCTCGACCTAGAGTGCACCGGCATCGTCCCCAACCCATGTATTCTCCAAATAGGCGCCGTACACTTCGATCTTGACACTGGAGAGGAATACTCACATTTCTGTACTTCAGTTAGCCTGAAGTCATGCGAAGATGTGGGGTTACAAAGTACTGAGGAAACGATGGAGTGGCTCTCGAAGCATTCGCCACAAGTCCTGGCAGAAAGTAGGAAGAGTGAGGTTACGATTTTCCAGGCGCTTTTTCGGTTCAATAATTTCTTGAGGAAGGCACTCAAGGCGAATAGATATCGATTGGAAGAGATGGGTCGTTTGTACGAGTCTGATATGTCGGAATTGGTGGTGTGGGGAAACGGTGCGGTTGCGGATAATACGTGTAAGTGTGAGATGTCGTTGGAGCCTGAATCATGCACATCCGACAACTCAGGAGAATGATAAGTGAACAACTAACACTCCGAGAAATAGGGATCAACTCAACCTACGCGGCATGCGGTATGGTCGACCGGAAACCCTGGACCTACAAGAACGACATGTGTGTCAGGACATTGGTCCGGACAGCGGGCGACCTTCTCGGCAGGGACTTTGCCAAGGAAGAACGCTTCCAGGGCACGAGGCATGATGCGCTTGATGATTGTAGGCATCAGATTCGGTATACAGTGAAAGCTAGGAATGCCATGAAGGCGATTTCAGCGAAGCTGAGATCCCTGCCATGTCTTTCGATGGCGCTTCCCGTCTGCAAAGCAAAGGCTGCGGGGCCAGACGACGTATTGAAAGCATCTTCAATTTTTGAGTCGGCAATTCCACTTCGACATACTGCAAGCAGCCAAGATATCTCTGATGGTTTGGGAATTGAGAAAGTCGTCAACGAAATGCCCCGCAAGTCTACGTTCACGACAGGCGAGAACAATTCTCCAGAGAGATTTCCAGATCCGCTAGATGTCTTCTTACGAACAGATGTTCAACTTTCGCCGAGTCCAAATATAATCATCAAAGTACAAAAAGAATCATCAGCGTCGATTGAGACTGAGGATGAGGCTGACTTGGACGCGCTGGTCCAAGCAGCATACGAGACTTTCGTGGAAGAACGGACTTCTAGAACCAGCCAAGATACCGCCGTGGTGTTACTCAGCCCGGTTGGAGATAGTCTGGGGGACCGAAGTGAGATCGAAGGCGAGGAACACTGTGAAAAATATCTCGAAGATACGCCAGCACTGGACTTGGCTGCACAGCTGAAGAAACTGAGTGTGGCCTAAGTTATCCTTGACTCAGTCTGGCAGTTCACCTGGAGACTGCTGCTCATGGTGTAACACGACGGTAGTATTGAATACCACAAGCTGCGTCCCGTAACATTCTATACGGTTTTAAATGAGAACAAGAGTCTCTTGAGAGCAATGACAATGGTAATACAGTGAGCCAGCAAACAATTCGAGCCTCTTCCACGGCCATCCGAAACAAACAATCAGAAGAAACATCGAGAATCTCGATGGGAGTCAAGCACCTGACTCTCTAGAACCATTTCATCCATATCACTCACATTTATACGCTGGACTAGGGTGTAAAAGGATTGCTAGATCTTCACCAGATCCATTGCATCAGTCTGACAGCTGAAGGTGGTTCGTAGGGATTGACATGGATTGGCGGGGTAAATAATCTAGCTATATTACCTCGAACTCGAACTTGAGGCTTTTCGTTTCGTATCGGAAGGTCTTGAATGTCAAGATAAAGTTCCAATGACTGTAGTCCAGCAGGCCTTTGACACAATCCTTTCGTATAATGTCTGAAGCAATACGTATCGGAAGTGCTGTTCTGCCGGAGGTCACCGCTTTGGGAGCGCAACGCTAGCCAAATTTGATCAAGAGCGATCAGTCGAAGCTTCAACATTACTTGCTCTTCACTCATCATCAAGGGAAGTTCACATCATGATCGCCTCGGGGCATCTAAATGCTTGCGAATACACTCTTGTGTTGGACCTATTTTCAGTCCACATGAACCCAACGGCCAGTTGCTGAGAACACGAATCAAGATCCTGAGGAGATGGTCTATCAAGGCCCGTCTCGGGGTTGCAACTCTTGCAGACAGCGCCGTAAAAAGGTTTGTAGACATGCGCCTTTTACTCCACTCAACCTTGAACTCATCCAGTACCAGATGAGAGAATGGAAGGGGAATGGGGCCCGCTGACATGATAATTCCTAGTGCGATGAAACACGACCGGTATGTCCGCATTTGTGGTTGAGGATAGCCGACCGGTGGACGAGATTCGAGGAGCTAACAGCTCATTTCAGGCGTGCATGAGATGTTTGAACGCTAAGCGGCAGTGTGGCGGCTACGAGAATGAAGTAGTAGGTCGTCGGCCATACGGACTACCTAGCACAGCCCAGGTTAGTGCATAAACGCGGGGACAACTAATGAATACTACTGTGATGGGAATCCTTAAAATGACCTAAGCATCAAGTGAGTGCTGCTAATAATTGAGGCAGGTATCGTCTTTATCATCATCAGCACGGAAATGTACGTTGCCGAAACGTGTCCCAATTCCAGGGACCGATGTGCTTCCGGAAGATAGCATACCTACAGAAGTGACTCTGGATGAGAGTAATGCTCTAGCGCTGAGAGCGTTCTACTACGATTTCTGTGTCATTTCCACAAATGAGAACCTCTCTCGTGGGTATCTGTCTACTTTAGAAAAGACGATAAATCGTTTTGGACCAAAGTCAGATCTCGCGAAAGTCTCCCAAGGTCAGTGTAACTTGTCATGAAAACTCTTTCAACACATTGCCCATGTTTTCAGTTGTACACTTCTGCTACCTGAACTCTGACATGTGAAAGCTATCGCATGCGCCAGTCATGGCAAGCCTGAACGCAGGCCTCAATTTGTCAACAGAGCAGAGACGTCATATCACCATCTGCTCGGCTCTCTAGCTAAAAAGCTAGAAAGTCCAAGTACGGAGAATACTGCAGAGACAAGGTTTCTGGCTATGTTGCTAGGACTTTATCAGGTATTTTCCAAGCAGTATAGAGACCGTTGATCAGGAAGACTGAATTGGCCAGATCGTCATGGCAAATCAGAAGGATCGGGGCGCGCATGAGATCCATGCTAGCGGGCTAGCATCGCTCATGAAAGTTGAGAACTCACCGATGAGCTTAATGGGACCTGTTCTCAGTGGTCAGAGACCAGGCCTGGATACAGCCCTTCACGTGAGTTTAGATTGCTTTCTCCCAAGGCAATTATTTTTGACAGCATGTCTAGGGCTCCGGCATATTTTCTGTCTCTTCTCTGGATGGGACCAGTCCCACATTATACCAGTTACTTCAAGGGTTGGATCTGATATGGAGAAGATCCGAAACGCCAGCCGATCAACAGGATACGTCGATGATAGAGAATGAATGCGTCAAACTCGAGCGCGACTTTGCGCGATGGCATGAAGATCGGGCTTCAGAATTCAGACCAACAACGATTTTGAGTCTCAGTCACGATCCACCTGAAAGGAGAATAACAGTGGGCTACTGGCCGGGATCCATTGATACATATTTTGATCCCTATGTCGCGGGGGTTTGGAACATATTTCGCACAGCACGAATTCTTCTTCTGGCCCTTTTGGTTGCCATGCCTGGCCGTACAAATAAGTCCGCTCGCTACATTGAGACGGCCAATCATATCGTTGGGGATATTTTTGCATCAATTCCATACCACCTAGCAGAAAATTTGCCTGCGTTCGTGGAACGGGCGACGAGACATAAAGAGGCCATTGATCCTGGAAGGACTCTTTGTGGACTACTCCTCATGCATCCGTTGTATGCGATTTTGAGATGTTCTTTTCTGCCTGATGAGAGCAGGGAATATGCAAGAGACTGTCTTCGATGGATCAGTGACGAGATGGGAATCGGACAAGCGGGTCTGATGGCAAATGTGAGTCAGTATTTGATTTAATCCAGCTAGAAAATCAAACCACACAAAGCAACTACGCTGACTGCAGTTTTCCAAATCAGTGTGAGCTGGACAGAGGATATCTGGAGAGTGGATGCATGATCATATGGTCAGGGTTTCTGTGGTGATCGGATCCGCAGTGAGAAGCTCTCAGTGTGATCGACGACTATTGTCAACGTATGGATGCGCATAGATATTTCCTCTGAGTATTGGCAATGGCCGAAAGCTGTGCAGTCTTGGATGAACAAAACTTAAGAGCATGATCATCTCACGGTTGCGGCGGTAGCCAAGATGGCGAACAAAACTGGCTGTTGGGTGCTGAAAATCATTGTCGGAAACCCAACTAGCGATGAGTACTTTGTATGCCTGAGATGCTGGCAATTGGCAACGCACCCGCCGGAAGGAATTTCGTTGCATGTCTGACTTCATGTGGAATTCGTACGTCCACACGCTGGACTGCTGAAAGCCAAGCACAATTCTTGGAAGCAGCATCCACAGCGGAGATTCATGACTTTCCCTTTGCTCGATCTACGCACGATAGTCCGTAGATACAGTGGCATGAAAGACGCACTTTGAATCTGCTCCGGGATTGATACCATTCCACGATATCTCGAATCTCACTTGCCCAGATTCGGTTAGTGTTGCGCTCGCTCATACATCAACAAGCCGGATTTATCTTCGGGCTCCTGCCTATCTCCAATGTGGAATACTATATAAACGCGGTAAATCCTCTCTAATCCCATGCTCTACACTCCGTTAAATCCCACGAGTCTGATGAAATTCATCTCAAGAAGTTTCAATACACGCCAGCTCCCAAGTTTGCTTCGACGCCTTGCACCAAGTTCATCGGTTGTTGACAAACATATTCCGAACACCCGCCACCGCCCAACTACCACTTGCAGGAGCTTCATCATGCCAACAAACTCCGCAGCCTGGCTCGCAGAAGCCAGATCCGTCCCCTTCACAATCAAGTCCGCGCCCCTCGTCTCCCCAGGTCCTAACCAAATCCTCATCAAAAACCACGCCATAGCGATAAATCCTATCGACGGCAAGCTCCAATACCACGCCATCTATCCCATGAAATACCCTACCATCCTCGGTCAAGACGTCGCTGGTGAAGTCGTCTCCCTCGGACCAGACGTGACGCGCTTCAAAGCTGGCGATAGAGTTCTCGGCATGACTACAGGGTTCACGACCGGCAAAGACGAAGAGAAAGGGTTCCAAGAATACACTATTCTGAATATTGATGCCACGAGCGAGATTCCGGACAATGTGGCGTTTGAAAATGCAGTTGTTCTGCCCCTCGCTTTGGCAACTGCTGCTTCGGGACTCTTCAACAAGGATATTCTCAACCTCAACTTACCGACTGAACCTGCGGAAAAGTCAAATGGAAAGACTCTTCTTGTCTGGGGCGGTGCTTCAAGTGTGGGAAGTAATGCGATTCAACTTGCCATCGCTGCTGGGTACGAGATCATTGCTACGGCATCTCCCAAGAATTTTCAATACGTGAAGAATCTTAGTCCGGCTCAAGTTTTCGATTACAACAGCCCATCAGTCGTCTCTGAACTTGTCGAGGTATTTAAGGACAAGACAACTGCCGGTGTGTTCGATGCTATCGGTGGAGCTGCGTGGGGTCCTGCTCTCGAATTTGCGCAGAAGTCAGGGTCAAAGACGGTGGCTACTGTGCTATCTGGATTTACCGACCCGCCGGAGGGACTTGAGATCAAGAAGGTGTATGCGCCTTCAATTTTGAGCGATGGAATTGCGAAAGCGGTCTTTGAGGACTTTTTACCCAAGGCGCTGAAGTCGGGTAATTATGTGGCGGCTCCTGAGCCAATTGTTGCTGGGAAGGGGTTGGAGAGTATTCAAATTGGTGTTGACCTGCTGAGGAAGGGTGTCTCTGCAAAGAAAGTAGTTGTAGTGCTATAATTTGCTGTTGGGGATATTTTAAACTCTGAACATTGCCTTGGTGGTTGAGAAATGCTCTCAAGCAGAATCTGACTGCATACAAATACTATATCCGGTAGTGCAAACCACCCCGGCACCGAGAGCTCATAGCTGTTGTGCGGTATCGTTTCCTTGCTTTTTGAGAAGTTCATCGGATTTTCGAGGAAGGTGGATTTCAATGCGCTGTGCAGTCTTTAAGTAATGGGTAGAACTACGCCCAAACAGGTAATGATGGAGTCCTTGCGAATCCTCTTAGGGAAATTACGCACATCAGTGTTTAAGTTAAGATCGGGCAATATCGTCGCTGAAAAGGAACATTTAGGAACTGCCAAATATATCTTCCGCTTCTTCTAGCAACTGTATGTGCATCGGTGTATCGCAACTGTATCCAGATGGGAGAAGAACAGTCGGAGCCAGTGGTCAAATGCGATAAGGTTCAAGTCACCGGTGACGAGTTTGCCCGTCTCGTCAGCTGTGAAGAAGATCAACCTCCTCCAAACCTCTCACATGAACCACTGCCTGCTGTAGCTATATTGGGGAATGGAACAGGAACTATAAGTGGTCGTGCTGGTCACGATCCCAGAAGTCTCGATAGGAATGACGACATAGACCTGCACTGGTGAAGCGAGGGATGTCTTGTGCTTTCCAGCTTTAGGAGCGGGCTGGGTGCTTTCTCGAGAAGAAACGTCATTGAGATTTAACCTGAACATATCAGTAGGTTTTTAATCCCCCTTGAAATGTTTCACATGTTGTTGATCCCTGGTGGATTGGTGATTGACTGGGGACGTATCGGAAGGTGAACAAAGCTGCAAATTTATTCTTCGTATCAAAACCTGTTAGAACTTATCGTCCTTGATGTTGTCATATATTACTCAATAGTAGAGCTCGAGAATTCGGACGCGACCTGATACCTGGCGCTTTGGGATCTTGGGGGTTAGGGAGACGGGGCGGGTCAGCTTAGCCCTCAAGATCGTATGGTTCGCGAAGTGGGATTGGTTCGCTTCTGTGGGTGGGACGCACGGAAGAATTTATTTTTTAGATGATATATATTCTAATATGAACTTGTATCAACATAACTACGAGAGGCCTGATAGTTCAGTGGTAGAATTCTTGCTTTGGGTTTCTCTATGAGATTCAATATGTAAGAGGTCTCCGGTTCGATCCGTAAGTGCTTGCTTCATAATTAGAAGTTAAATTGAATCTAACAATTGTGCAGCGGATTAGGCCCCACGAATTAGTTCACTTTTTTATGCTTTTGTCGCGCCCAAAGTTTTGCATCAAATTTCTCGACAATATGGCCTTTTCGCATGGTCACGCGAGGTATTTCTTGCGTGTGGGCTGGCGTCATCGTAAATTTTCTGAGGCCTTTAGTAAAAAAGGTACTGGGTCTCACAGCTTAGGACTACATATATTATTCCAAATTGTAGAAAGGCACAAAGTCTTGATTAGAATGTATAAAGCTTATCAGTGTCATGTTCCTTCGTTTCTTTTGTCTTTTGACTCAACCCCCTCTCTTTGGAAGAGGGGAATTCCTTCTGCATCTACAGGTTCCTAATCCATGATCTATCCAGCCGGTAGGCTTGATTCTGGAACAAAGATGATCCAGCAACCATCGCCCTCGTTGTATTGAAAGTGAGGTTCCATTGCATTGCGTTTCGGCGTCCAACCCAGCCCAGCTCGTTCCCGATGGTCGCCAGCTTCGACAGGTGCCGGTCGGCCTTGCTTATCTTTTCCTAAACCTCGCCCTGGTCTCCATCCACTCTAAAAAACGGTCCTCCAATCGAATTTGCTGTACTTCTGGGATAGTGGTACCCTGGGCGCATTTTCGGTGCGAGTGCCTAAACCCTTGGGATCCTCTTCCTCTTCCTCCTCCGATCTATCTCATCGCCACACTACGAGTTCCCGTGGTTAACTTCCGCACAGATATTGCAGTCTTTCTCATGGCATGGGTCTGGATGGTTGAAGGCATGACGCTGCCCGCCAAGTTCTGCCTCGAACTGGAGGAGTATCTTCCAGCGAGTGACTGTCTCAAAGCCTTTAAATCCATTGATGGGATTCCAACCGCCATTGAAACCATAAAGAGCCCCGCAAAGCTCTTTCATACCCGCCTCCCATGCTTCAACGTTGGTTGTCCATCGAGGGTACCGAGTCTCCTTTGTAGACTCTTCAGAGAGAGCTACACGGTAATGTAGGCGCTTTTCAGCCCGGCACGCGCCATTTGTGCGAGCCAATTTTCTTTCCAGTATGTGAGCTGTCTTGCCGGCCGTCAAGGGAGGGTTCTTCAAGGAGACGGCTTCGAGCTTCGTGTTGCTATCATCCATTGTGATGTATCAGATGGCAGAGGGGTATTCAGGGAAATTAATTGCGGCCAGTTCGAATGCGAGAGGTGTAGGTGGTATGTTGGCATATAATTAGGAGTTCAATTTGAGATGCAGTAGAACTTTCTTTTGTTTGTGGGGCATGAAGCGAAAGTCAACAGCTGAAGGGATGCCGTCGTAAATAGGTAAAAGACCAGGCAATGTTCTTTTGTGCCAACTATCTTTAGTTTGTGTACCGCAACAAATACGCTTGCGCATTGAATATTAGTAAGAATAGGATCACGAATCGCTATAATCACATCTGATGCAATCTTGACCGGGTTTCGACCGGTGGAAATGCTGGCTTCACATGCTATTCAAAACAGCCGGGGTTGCTACGAAGTTTAAGAAATCATTTTCTCTCTATCAAAACATCAACTGCCTGGATGCCCTCTGTTGCCACTGCGTACTATCAGGATGAATGGTACGCAAAACAACCGTAGTGAGGGTATTTGTCAGACGTCAATTGAAACTAATGAAAACGGCGAGGTATTTTACGATCTGGCTGTTTCAGTTTTGGTAATTCCTGCTATCTCAGATTACGTTCCTTGCGGAACAAGGCAAGTCGCCGAGTTAGGTCGGTTATCTATACATACATGGCTGCATGGTTCCTTGCGAAACCTCGCGGGAATCCCGACCCAGAAGATGGCTGAAAATTCCTAGCAGGACTTGTGGAATATGACTTGGCTTGCGCCACTTCCTCTAGAATTCTTCTTGGAAGAAGGTTTCCAACTTCCGCTTCTTTGGTCTTCGCCCGTTGTTGTGGAATTTCTCCAAGCTTTTCTCTCAGCCTTCCTAGCTTTCTTGGCAGATCTTGCGTTCTCAACAACATCTTGCTGCTCTTCAGCTTGTTCGTGAACTGCCTCGGTGGCTTCGCCGACACCTGAAGGAACTTTCTTTCCACGTCGTGCTCCCTTCTCACGGCTCTTCTTACGACGTTTGCCGTCAGTATTCACGGTGCTCTCCTTCTCGTTGCCGGTCAAGTCATCATTTGCGGCCTTCGCAGTTCCGTCTCCAGCGTTTTCAATCTCGTCGCCCCGCGCAGTTATCCCATCAGAGGCGTCGCCTAGTCCCAGATTATCATCCCAGTCCTCCACACCGTCGTCTTCCATGATCCCATCATCAGCCGCTTCGTTGTCGTCGTCTCCCTCTCCCTCTGCCGCCAAAGCCATACGCAAGTTGTGGAAGAATCCTTCGTCGATGTCAAGGTCATTACCGCTCCAGTCGAGATTGTCTCCATCCGGGTGGATGTACAGGTCTAACGCTGCTGAAATCCATTCGAAAGCATCTAGCGACTTACGCCACTGTTGTAAATCATCTCGTTTTGTATGATAGTCGTTACGCATGGCTAGCAGCAGCTCCCGGTTCTCTTCGCATTTTGGCACTTTCTCGTAAAGAGTTTTCAGTCCCTGGATAGTCTTCTGTTGCTTCTGATACAATTGTATGACTTGCATCTCAAACATAACCCTTTGCGAATATATTTGACGGTTTGCAGAGCTCGACTGGGCTTCGTCATTTCCAGCTCTTTCCTCGTCGAGTTCGTTCGCACCAGGTCCTGCTCTAGCATCCCGACGCTCCAAATCGTTTCCCCAGCTCGCCAGATCTTCCGCCATCCTTCGCAATGCCTCAGATCTCTCCTGCTCAGTGTCGTAAGACATGGGGTCGTACTGGAACTTCGCAGCGAGCTCTCTGCACTTATCGAGTGTGGTGCTCGCGCACTCCAGTTCCTCGTTGAGGCGCTTGGTGATCATTGACATTTGCTGCAACATCGCTGTCGCTCTCGGAACTGCCTCCGCGGCTTCTTTTCGAGAAGCTTCAAGGGCTTCAAGATCTGCGGCTTTCTGCATCGTCTGTGGTGTGCTAAGGTGATATGATAGTTCGGTACCCGGCCTGCCACTGACAACTTCAATAAACTTCACAGGATCGCCGTCGTTGTAGTTCTCATCGCCATGGAAAACGTACTTGTGACGCTTTCCAAAGTCTATGCAAATGAAACGGCCATCTGCGACTCGTCCAGTATGCCCACGGTGGACGTGGTCTTTAGGAAGGTCTCCGGATGTGGTAAAATTTCCAGGCCAACGGAAGTGACGATCTTTGTTGGAGATGCCAGATTCCAAGACATTGACAGCGGCCCTATCGTCGAGAATAACGTACATCGGATATCCTGCGATTCCGCATGGATCATGCCAATCGTTTCTCTCAATATGTGGTGGATTCTGGGGACTGTACAGCCGCCATTTCGAGGGTTTCCGAGGATCACCTTGGCAATTTTGACCGATCTTGCATCTTTTCAGTCTTGTCGTTATGTCTTGTTGGCGCTTTACAGCATTTCTGACGATTTCCTTCACCTTGTTCTTCCCGAATCTCCTGTCCAAGCGGATGTACACGAAGCCGGCATGTGCAGGTGACGACGAAACTTTCGTTGGTGTTGAGGGGGCCATGTTTCTTGGTCAAGTCCTTGGAATCGTAGGTGCTTGAACGATGTGTGTGTGGGAAATAACAGGAAGGAGTGTGTTCTAGCTCTGTGGTATAAGGAATTCGTTGACATTGACGGAAGATACAGAAAAAGTCATGTGGGTTGTGCCTGAAAGCAAAAAATGCGCGGTTGCCATCTCAATTGCGTTAGCTTTGTTTACTCGAGCCTTGCCGAGTTTTGCTCCACAAAATTCTTCCACAATCACAATCCCCAACAAAGCGACGGACGCATCACGAGTTCTTGAATCTATAAATTACGCAAAATCAGGTCAATTTTCATGATGGCTTCTTCGAGGAAAAGTCAGCCTCTTCGTAAGCATCACTAGCTAACGGATTTCTCAGCGCGCACGTCCAAGGCTCGCAAAAGCGTCGTGATAGCATGTCATCTATCGAATCCCTCCCACCTATCCTTCCTTCAATACGAGGTTCCACTTCTGTCGAGGTCGCAAGACTGAATGAAAGGAACGCCACATTGCGCATGCAACGAAACTACCTGATCGATTACTGCGCCATGAAGTACAAGGACCCCCGAAACACCTCCGAAATGTTGGCAAATCTTCTCCCGGTATCAAGCAAATTGACAGTGACACCCAGCGGGAAATCACCGAGCAGATCAGCAAGCAGTTCAATAGCAAGAACGGGGTATTGAACGATTCAGGAATATTCTCTGGCGAGTCCATCGATATCTACGAGAAAATCAGTAAAATGCTCGAGGAGGAAAGTAGGTCAATGGAGGATTTGGTATCATTCCCGAATCTTCACGGGCAATCACCGGCAAGTGGTTTGTCACTTCGCAAGGAGTTGATTTCGTGGTGGATCTTGACGACGATGAAGTGTCTCTCCACAGACCTGATATTCAAGCACCAGGAAACGCATCGGCCACCTTAAATTTGGCGAAAATTGGTGTGATTGCCTCAAAGGCTGCTGTAAGTCGTTCACATCTCTACGCATCATTGATGTAATTTGCTAACTGCCTGAGCAGGGGTTCAACTCTGCAGATCCCGCTTCGTTTGACTCCAGCGAGTATGATGCTGAGGAGTCTGCTTCAGGATCTGCACAGATTCCAATAACTCTGATAGCGAGGAATATGCGGGTCTATACGAGGAGGATAAGGCCGAGTGGAGGCGGCACAAACGTGTGGCTTCGAGGATCCTGCGACGGCATGCAGAGGCGATGGAGAATCCTGCGGATGGTGACGAAACATACAAGACACCGTCGAAGAAAGCTAGAAGCTCAACACGCACTACAACCTCCAAGAATTATTAGCTGCTTCCTAAATCCGGTGCGCCCCTACACTCTTCCGTGCTTGACCTCATGTCGACTCTTAGCAGCGACGACTTGTAGCGGGCATCAAGATCACCCACATATCTGGTTGCATACCAGGAAGATACTGGGAAACATTGGGATTTTCATGATGATAAGGCTTTGCAAACTTAAGGCTGTTCTGCTTGGGGTAGCATGATTCTAGGGTAAATATCATGGGGTGGCTTATGTTGATACGGCAGCTCTGCCTTGCCTCGTGGGGTTTGGGAACAATCAATGACAGGCCGGGTAATTTCTTTGCGATCACTCTCGCGGAAGTCTGATGAACCTGCCTTGGGCAATCTTTACATATAGTCCTGAACATATTCCGCAAGGACTAAAGTCTTACCTCTTCATCTCCATCTAACTGGTATCGTCCTCATTGTGATTGGAGTTGAGAACTTCTGCGGTACACCGCATAAGTGGCCCAGAACACTATACCCACGCTTAAAGATAACAGGCACTTATTATGCTTTGTTTTTATTTAAACCAAGTTCCCGTGCCTCGATTTTGTGTGCGTTCTTGTAGCAGTGATGTAAGAAAGTAGTCATCACAAGCCGCGGTAATGCGATGAGCTGATTCCCAGACACAATCCTCTCAAAGCCCATTGGCCTAGATAGGTCTGCAGAAACAATACTCGAGAAGTAGAACCTGCCCGCCATTCTTCAGGCACTGTTTTCACTAACAAACAGCATTGGTGACGCTTATCCTTGGCATTGTTTTATTCTTTTTCACTCTCTACTCATATCGAGCTCTAACCGCAAGATACAGATAATCAGCTTGCAGATATCATGTTTTGTACAAGAACCCGTCCGAACCTCGTCGGTCTCTGCTTTCCTGAACCAAGCCATGCGTCAATCAATGTTGCTGACGGGCAGATACCCCCACGGCAGGCACAATCATTTCTTAGTCCCAGTCCACGCGATATCCTGAGCAGTTACAAGCCCAACTCAAGACTGTTTTCATCACCTCCTCTCAGAGACGCCTCCTCAAACACGTCGTACCCTCTTCTTGGGAGACTTCTGGCCAGATTTAATGATATGAATCGCTTGATCTCTGTCGAGAGTGTCCTTATTCTCCAGCAACAACTGTGATATTCGACCAATGACACTTGTAGCTTTCAAAGGCTTGCTTCCCTTTCGCCACATATTAAATTCTGACGCCCATTCTTCTGCCATTTGGAGAATTGCAGATACAAATCCTTCGTGACTCGCGTGGTCCTTGACAAGGTGGTTCAAGGGCACCACAGATGCCGAGAGCCACGTTCTTTCACAGAGAGGACAGCAGGCCTTTGGTTCAGGCATCTGCTCTCTTTCACCATAATAACGACTCATCAGCCTGTTCAAGGACGGATCCTTCGGGCCAAAGTTAAACCCTCCATCAAAATCCTCAAAACTTCTGACTTTCGAAGGGAAGAAATGCTTCGGATCTTGAATTGGATTTGGCAGTGGGTGACCCAGCTGCAGAGACAACTGTAAATTCATCCGCTCGACGTTTGTCAACACCATCAACTGCATCAGACAGTCAGCCTCTCCTGGCCCGTGGATACCGCATTTCCAAGGGACGGGCGCTCCCTTTTTTCGCATCTCCAGGGCTCTTAGTCTACATCCGTCACGTTGGTAGTTCAGATTGGGATCCTCCATGTTGATGTGTCTTGGGATCAAGCAGTATGGATTGCCACATGCATGAGATGCATGTTTGCTCTTGTCAGTATCCAATACCTTGCCTGCCGAAGCGTTCCCGACAGTGGCGAAGATCCTCGCCTTGGTTGAGTCAGCCGAGACCTGGTTCTCAGTACCATGATCCCGCAGTCTTACTGAATCAACTCGAAACATGGCTCGCTGGTAAGTTCCATTTAGTTGTTCATTTCGAACCTTGGGAATGAATCGTCTCAGAACGTCCGCTGTATTCTTCAACCACATTCTGTACAACCGGTCTGGCGTAGATGAGATCCACTCTCCAGGAACTGTCAAACATGTTGATTCATGATCGATTCCAAGTCCCCAACCATTCAACAACGATACCTGGTGATCTTTAATCATTGATTGAAAGTTCGGAGAGAATGTCAGTGCTCGACCGAACTCGATGTTGCGCATGGAGGACCTTGCGCTTTTGTTTGATGAACCACGCCTGATTTGTGCCTGTTCTTCTGGTGTGAGCGGAAGAACGTTGATGGCATCTAGTGAAGCCTGAAGTGATGGAGTGGCGTTGATTTTAGTCCGGGTTTGACCCATGCTGTACTTGGTCACTTTGAAGTCTTGGTCTCGCGTGTATTCGGATGGATGGTCGGCGACTATGCCAGGTGGATAGATGTAGCTTCCAAGAAGTACCAATTGGCTATCATCGTTGTTTGCTGGGTATGGACTAGTATCGGGAGAGTATTCAGGGCTCGATGTGGCTGCGTCCGACAGGGTTCGCTGGAAAGATTGTACCCAAGGCTCTTGGGGAAGCAGGCACTCGTCATGCTGGTTGTCGGTCTCGGTGGTAATTCGTCGTCTCTTGAACCTCGTTTCAATTTCCGGAGAATCTCTGGTACTCATCAACACGTCCTTAGCACTCTCGCCCGACCCAGCGCTCGACATCGTATCCTCCAATCCGCATCCGCTTGCCATCAAATTCAAAACAGCTTTCCTAGACTTCACCAAATACCTGATCTGATGTCTCGCATCATCAATCGCATCATGCTTTGTTCCCTGGAACACCTCCTCCCGCGCAAAATTCCTCCCCACCAGCTCGCTATAGTTTCTCACCAGCGTTTTCACACACATATCACAAATGTTCTTCCACGGTTTGCGCAGTCCATTGGCTTTGTATGCTGAAGCGATCCAGACGTTATCGACCGTTGCGCCGTTGCCCCATACGCGAATTTCAGAAGCGCTATTCGCGCGACCGATGTCTACAAGACGGTGCTTGGTCGCCTGTTCGCTGGTGTCCAGAAAAGTACTGAGCTGTTCAAGAGCTTGAGAGATGGTTGTGTGAGAATTTTGGCTTGCCTGAAGCTTCTGGGGGATGTATTCTGCCAGCCAATCCATAGTATCCTGGTCGGTGACTAGGCCGGCAGTGGTGCATGATTGAAGGTTTACTGCCGCGCGATAGTGCCCGTACTCGTGGCCAGTGTTGAGGTCGAAGCAGACAGCACCAATCTCGATGATGCATGGATTTGGAGCGGTCACGGATGTACATTCGAGATCCAGCATGATGTGGGTATTGGTGTCCATGATGAGGTATGAGGGGGTTGTTGACTCCAACGGATTGGAATTTGGGATTGGCATAAGTTGGGAGCAGATCGTGTAGTGCGGTCGCTGATGCGAAGTATGGTAAATAATAGAAGTAAGAAGACGCTTTAGAGCTGCAAAGCTCTCCGAGTTAGTCTTCGAAGGAAGATGAGCGGAGGAAAGATTAAAGAATTTAAGGACCCACATTTGTTACCTCGCTTCTGAAATGATATATACTGTTTCTTATCAATTATGAGTTACGACTATGATCAATTTCTATAAGGTGAATCGCACCTCAGAGGAAGATAATGGTGTGCGGAGGCCTGGTGATCAGGAAGACCTGAATACTTTCACTCGCCTACCTAAGGCAAGACAACAAAATAATAGAAGGTGAATCAAGGTCGAGGCTCCGCAAGGCCACTCAATCCCAAAGGAACATTGAATTGACATTGTAGGCTGATGATGAATGCTTATTTGGTTAATTGACACCTACCACGGTTACAGATATCACTTCCAGAGACAATCAATGCCGTGAATGTTACGCCCATAGGAAAAGGAGAAATTCCATCCCTTTGAGTTTTAAGTACAAGAATTTTCACACAAGTATTTTGCTTTCCTGCAAAAGTAATTCGTAAAAGCACTATACAACATAATCTGATCGCATCTGAATACCTGTAAAGGTTCGGTATCCTCATCTGAAGTACTAAGGTAAGAGGTTCTCGCTTCCGTTTAGCTGGTCAACACAGCCGAACTCACTCCCAAGCCCCTAAGCCCCAATCCTTAAAACTCCGATCCCCAAACTCCGAGCGGCATCTCCATCCCGAAAACTCAAAACCTCCACACCGCCCAGCTCGTAAGAATACGACTGCGACCCGCTTACATAACACCCTCTTCTCCCACTCTACCTCCCTTTTCCAAACTTCCAAGAGATGTTACTCTTCTAGGAGAGATCTCATTCCCTGGATAAACGGCAAAGCCGAAGCCGCTCCCGCACCCGTAACCCACATCGGCATAAAGTGCATCATAGGCTAAGCCACAACTCGTTACTGTAAGCTCTTCAAGACCGATTCGTCAGCACCACATCATATGTCAGCAAGACGTACGAACCACCACGCGAGTTTTCTCGCATGAGTGAGTGATGCTCGATGACAGGATGCCGGAATTCGCCCGTTCGTACTTTTTACGAACCAGCGTGAAATGGATAGGCTTTAGAGTTGCGTATTCGGAGATGTGCCTCCAGGTAGGCTGAGTCTTCGTTGCTTTCTTGTTTATATATACATCTCATCATCACCCGATGCGATTTCATCCTCATCGCTCGCAGTCGTCGCGTCGCATCGCATCTCATCTCGTCCTCTGCTACTGAACTCGCGCTTCGTATCTCGTTTTTAACGACACTCTATTTTATTGCTTATATCCATTTCATCTTCAAACAACAACCTTGCGGAAAGACATGGCGTCCTCAGGTCTGAATTATTACCTCGTCTACTGCCCCTTCATCATGCTCGCCTCAGCCTACAAATCGATACACAAGAAATCCCTCCAAGACTCGAACGATGGCGGCGATATAAATACACCATACTCACCTACCACCAACCACTCTTGCAAGCATTCGAAAATTGTGGAGAAGAAGAGGGGGAGGAGGATGGCTGGGCGATGAAGGAACGAAACGAGCGAAAGAGCAGGAAGTAAAGAAGAAGGAACGACGGAATGACGAAGTCAACGACGAGTCAAAGAATTCGGAAAGAAGTAATCCAGAGATCCATCGCTGGATATCTTGGGAAGACATTCCACCCCAAGAGGGCAAATACTTCGTCCATTAATCGACCTGTGCTGGCTGAGAGTCGGTCCAATTGATCGATAAGTGGGATCTACCAACCAGCCAAGGAGGGTGAAGGGTACGGAATGTCCGACAGCAAGCAGCATGGGTCCGAATCCGAGGAGGTGTGAGTTGAGGAAAGGAAGTGGGATAGTAGGAGGGCATTCAGGGGAGGGGAGGTGGTTGGAAGAGGATTAAGGAGGGAAATGAGGACTGGAGGGGAACCCCGAATGGTTCAATCACAGAGAGCTTGATTCAAGTTGAAAGCATGAGTGTCTCGAGCCTGAGATGGGAAGATTACGAATTAGGGACCAGGGTACCGATAGTTTGAATGAACGTGGTAGTTTTTTGTCATCTTACATCTGACATCTTTCTTCCAAATTCGCATCCTGATTATGTATTACCTCCACCATCCCCTCTCCCCTTTCCTTCCAAACCATCTCGTACAAGCACCCACTCCCCTTCATATACTATAACTGACAATCCATATACTCGAATCGAATCTCCATCACTCCGTGCCCCCCTCGTCCCTTTTCCCTCTTCCAAGCTTTGTACAAAAAAGAAAAAGGCGTAGTTAGTAGCATGCTCGCAACTCAGTCAAACACAACACAACGCAACGAAGCAAAGGAAAGATGCATGCATAGTACAGCAACGGATGTTGAAAGAACGCCATGGTTTTGCCCTGCCCTACACGGCCCTATCCTCAATATCCCCTTTCCGACCCCCCCAAAGAAAACCATTCCGGGCCATCTCCAATCCATGCCTTCCATACAAATCAAAAATCGCAAAAGAACTCAAAAGAAAATCGAACTGTCCTGTCTGTCTCTGTTTGTCGCCGTCGTGTCTGTTATCATCTCCCCTCTTCACTACAACAACTCAGGCTGTCGCTGTTCAATCATCCAACCTAAACATCTTCCTTAACTTCCCAAACTTCTTCTTCTTCCTCTGCTGCTCCCCGGCAATCCCACCACCATTGACATTCGCAATATCCACGCCCGCCAATCCAGTAGCCGTGAACCGCCTCGTCCCAAGATCAGGTCTTCCGTCTCCATTCAGGGCAGTCAATTGTCCCTTCTCACCGCCAGCACCACCGACAACACCATTCGCTTCATCAGCTGTGAAAGGACGTCCATCTTCGCCTTCCTTGTCCACGAGTAAAGAGTGTCCTTTTGATGTGTCGCCGGCAGGAAGAGGCCAAGCGCCGCTGTTCTCCCTAGACATTGGATTTCGTTTCTGTAGTCTGGGAGATTGAGCGGGTTCGGTGCGGAGAGCTTGGAGATCAGATTTACTCCTCTCGAGAGGCGTGTCTCGACGAGCAGGTGACTCGGCGTCGGATTTGCGTACTCGAGAGCCGGAATCGGGTTTCTTGCGGCGGAGGATTGACATGAAACTTCCGCGGCGGGAATGGCTGGGTCGGGGAGTGAATTCTGTTGTTGGTGAGCTGATGGTCCCACGGCCTGAACCAGAGCGACGGAGAGAGCCAGAGGCAAGCGTTGCGCCTTCTTTGGTTGGCTGAGCATTCCCATTTTGTCGTTTGGAAAGCTTGAGGCCTGGAGTGGGCTTCTCATCGTCGCTGTCAGGCAGGTCGCTTGAATCTCCATCTTCGATACCGGAACGCTTGGGAATACCTCGAACGGGAGCACTGTTACGCATTGTTCGACCGGCGAGTGCTGGAGGTGGAGCTGGTCCATCGTCATCACTAGAATCATTGAACCGACTTTGGAATGTAGGTCGATCCTCCTCTTCGTCACTCGAATCGGCGAATCGACTTCCCAGTCTGCGCGTAGGCTTTTGCTTCGGCTTTTGTGGTGCGGAACGTCCAAAACCACCAGCCTTCTTTCCTGGTGGTTTATTCCTCATCGAAGGAGTTGTATCGTATGAGCTGCGCATCGAGCTTCGCATATGTGTCTCGGACAGAGCAACTGGTGGTGCACCGCTATTGAACGGACGACGGAATGCTGATCCAGTGGGAGACAAGGAACGAAGGCTGAATCGACTCGACTGTGCTGGCGATTGTGGCCGAGGAGCTGGAGTGTTGTCGACAGATCCACGCATTGAACTTCTGAAGCTTGGTATCTCATTTCCACGTTTGGCCTTCTTGAAACTACTGTCACTACCCGCAGAGCCTTTCCTACGAAGAGCGGATGCTGGTGGTGCCATATCTCTTTTCGCAGCTCCTTGAGCAGCAGCTGCGCTTGCTGCGGAAAGATTGCGAACGTGCTTCTTGACTTCAGCGTGATCTGCTTGGACCTCAGCAGGATACGACATAGGTCGATATTTCTTCTGCAATGATCCTTTAGGCTCAGCCTCAGTACGAAGTGACCCGCGCATTGATCCTGGCCCACGCATCGACTTTCGTATCTGCGGCTCTGGCTCAGTGCTCTGTGGCTGTTCACGCATGGATGATTTCATCGTGGTATGGCCATTGGGGCCAGCTTTTGAACCAGGTTGTATCATATAGGTCCTCTCGTTACTGAGTTTTCGCTGGTGTTGAGGTGCAGCTTCGACTGGCTCTGGCTTGACGGCCACCTTCTTTTTCTTCTTGGGCTTTGGTGTTGGCTTAACCTCAACCTCTGTATCTGAACCCTCTGCCTCTTCGCGAGCTTCTTGCTCCAATTGGCGTTTCTTGTCGGCAGAGAGGGTACTCCAGTATGCTTGCACTTTATCCCACCCCTCGTCCATATCTGGCTCACTTGACTTCCTCGATAGCTGTGACCTTTTGTATGCCTTCTCCTTCGTGATCTTTGTCGTAGGACTATCGGGTGGAGTTGAGATGGCTAGACCAGGTATGTTGGTATTAATTACTGGAGTATCAACAACAGCGTCCAGGGACATGAACCCATCTCCTTCGACATCTGAGAAATCTTCAGCAGCATCACTGTATATGCTAGCATCAGACTCTTCTGGCTCCTCCAAGATGATAGAATTGCGATTTGCGATTTCACCCAATACCGGAGATCCAGCCCGTGGTGTCTCTTCGTCTGGTTCAGAAATACCCTGCTCTGCAAGTGTTGGTTCGGTAGCATGATGTTCGACCACTGGTACTTCAGTATCATCCCGTTCATGACTACCAGAATCTGAGCTTGACTGGGCCCATGCACCTGGCATATCCGGCCATTCTCCTTTCTCTTCTGTACTCTCAAGCGTTGGTGTAGGTTGAGAAACCGCAATTTCGGGAATGTTGGAAGTTGCGCCACCATTCATAGCCTCTCCCTCCCCCTTTTCGGTTGGCGTATCGAGTTCATTTGAGAGTGGCGATGTCAACGCTCTGTACGTGTCCGCATCACCATCTTCGGGACCACGTTTGACGCTGTTAGTCCGCGCGACGCCCATATTTGTCTTGCGGTTTTCAACACTGTACAAGCTGCTGTCGCTATCGGATGTGTAGCCACTGCCCTCAACACTCGTTACCTGCGGAGGTAATGGTTCCCTAGATTTTGATATGTTGGCGGCATTCTTTGATGCAGCATCCTGGGCGATAACACCTCCTACTATATGATCATTAGATTGCCCAAATGGATTCTCAATGACCTCGCCTGTAGGTGACGTGAAGAGTGGCGGAGACGCTGGAGGAAGTTTGGTTTCTGATGGTTCGGCTGGCTTCACTAGAGGACGCTCTTCCACCTCGCGGACAGGTTTCTTCTCACGAACACTTCCAAACGACGGCAAAGCTGGTCTAGGCTTCATCACCTCACTGTCATCCTCGTCTGTCACCGCAGTCTCCTTCTTTTTTCCACGGCCAATGCTAAACCATTTTGATTTGGTCTGGGGACTGAGTACGACAGGCGAGTCTGTGTCTATTGGTGTTGCGGCTTGACCAACAACCACATTCGTTTCGTCGAAGCTGACCCGGTTGGCTTTCTTTCTCGGCGCAAGACCTTCTGAATGTAAGGCCGACCCATTCGAGGCCTCACTGAAGTTCGTTTCGCCTACTCCTGACGATCCCTCGACTGGAGATGGTCCGCGCGGCGAATTTGAATGTTTCATTGCAGACTTTCGAGGAGATATCGATCGAGCAGGGGGCTGATGCTTGACCACCAGACTTTCCGGCGTTGTAGCAAAATGTGTTGTCCGCATTGGACTTACAGAGTGCACTCTGCCCCCTCGAACACTGTCTCTTGTTGCCAAACCAACACCCTCCTTCACAGGAGATTCTGCCGTTGAAGCAGGTTGACTGGCAGATCTTGCTTGTTGTCTCCCCTGAGCAAAAGCTGCAGATGCCGAAGCCTGTCCACGTCCATGTCCTCTACCAGCCATCGATCGAGGTAATGGTGACGGCGAAACATGTCTAGGCTCTGGAGTTGTATCCAATTTCGCCAGATTGTGTACCCGAGTCGGTGTGTCATCTTCATTCTCCTCCCTTTCTTTATCCTCTCGGACGATAGACGGCTTTTTTGCCAAAAGCGCTCCTGCTCGAGTATTGAAAGGTTGTGTGCTAAAGTCGCTATCGTTATCGGATGAATTTGGAACGTAGGAGGCCTGATCGCTCTCAGAGTCGCTGACAACAACCTTCTTCTTTTTCTTCTTCTTTGGCGGGGAAGCAGCCGTAGGTTCAGGTAAAGACGATTGAACAGGCGCTGGAGGTGCTGGAGCTGGCTGTGAAATTGGAGCCTGTTGTTGAACAGCCTTCTGCTCTTCTGCAGCTTCCATCGCATCAACAAATGTGCCTTTCGGCCTTCCCCCAGCAGTGCCATCAGCTAAATGTGTCCCCGCTGCTTGCGGAGGTCGTTTCTTCTTCTTGACTGGTTGTTGAGATGCGCTATGTATCCTCTGTTCAATTGCCAATATTTGCGCTTCTGGTAAGAAACTTCTGGTGTTTGGATCATAGATCAAATTTTGATTAGTAGGAGAAACAATTCTTGCAGTATTTGCCCTTTGAGGTGATGGAGATGTTAGCCTTCTGTGCGCGACAGGTGAGGTCTGCCTGGAACCTGTAGGCAATGAGAAATTAACGGACCCTCTACTTGCTGGTCGATCAAGCTCTTGAACACTCGACAAGTTCGACATCCTCTGCCCGGCTCTCCTGGGAGGTTGTGTCGCTCCACCTAGGCTGGATCCTCGTCCATTGGCCTTGTTTGGAGGGGGAGATGCCACTCTCATTGGAGGCGCTTCCAGACTTGCTGCTCGTCGATGCGACTTTTGTGGTATCACTGGCGCCTGTTGGATATTCTTGGGAATGGCCGGAACCGGTGGCGCATCAGCTGCGCTTGGTACTCCTCGTGAAGGTGAAGGATCCCGGAATGTCCGTTCAGTCATCGAGGAAGAGCTTCCTCTCCTTTCCAGTTGTGGCCTGGGTTGTCCTTTCGTTGATCCCGCGACCGAGCTTCCCACTGACGATGTAGAACCACTTCTCCGGATAGTCCGTTTTGTTTGTACATCCGCGACGCTCGTAGGAGTCGTGGGTCTCGATCGGAGAGCAGCAGCCGCCGCGGCGGATGATAAGGACGCATTCGAAGCCTGGTTCTTCAAGAAAGCCTGTGCTGCAGCGGTCGCCGCGGAAGCATTGGCGGTCGTTCCATTTAGGGGCTATTGATAGACGTGTCAGTAATTGTTTCGCTCGTATATTCGTGACAGTCGTTGTTCAGAGGCATCTTCCTGGGACGCCAATGCGAAGAGCTGGCGCGACGTCGAAACATCGATCGGGAACGAGGGAATCAGCAGCAAGAGCTGCCATGGGATGATCAGACATACCGGATTCGAGGCTGCTCGTCTCCTCCTATTCTTGTTCCCAAACATGGCTGGTCGTCGGCGCACTGCCTGTCTACCTCTGCCAACTGAGGGCTAATGAGGATACTATTGCATCGAAAAGAGAGAAGGACGATTGTTGTGAGAATGCGATTGTTTCCAACGAAGGGAGCTTTCGTGATATGACGATGGGCGCAGCTCCCGGACAACGATGAGTGGAGGCTTACGCGAGTGAAGCTGGGATTGTGACTGGAGGAGAGGATTGTGAGGGCGGCTTGGCTGGGATCCCGGCAGAACGTAGACTTTTTTGCGGATCGACGGTCTGGATCGTAATTGAGCGGGACGGGAAATGTAAATATGGAGCTGGAGATGAAGAGAGGGAGAGGTTTTGTGCGAAATCGAACAAACAAGTAGTCTATGGACGAGGAATGTAGAGTGAGGCTGTTGATGCTGGCCCTGGATCCAGATTTTGTCTGGGAGTGTTTCGTCTCTTCTGCCGGGCCAGCTGGACTTGATATCATGGTGGATGGTCTGGCCTGGCGCCGGTTGTTTGATTTGATGGTCTGGTAGACTACGACTACACCACACCATTTTCTACACTACGACGCTGCTATAAATCAACACTAATCCGTCCTGGATCGCAGCCAATAAATACCGGTTTTGAGGAACAGAAGTCTGGTAGCAGGAGGAATTCTTGCACAAGTGAAAGTCTGTTATGTTCATCATTGCGGTGAGCCATGCGGGGGAAGCTGGTCTGGAATGGTTGGAACTTTCCCAAGTCATGGAAGCCAAAGCATATCATAGCACAGCTTCATAGCAAAAGCAAGCCTTCATACAACTGGCAGCTACGTTGTGCAGCGCGTATTGGTCGAACTAATGTGAAGGAGAGCAATGTCAGGCTCATTCAGCGGTAAGAGCTTAGTGTTTGCCACGTCGAGGGTAGCAGAAGGGAGGCCCTTGCAAAGTGCAAACAGCAAACAGAACAAACAGCTCGCCCAACTCAGCTCAGATCTTTGAAGGTATCCAAGGTCGTGTTGCTATCCCTCGAATGACCCTCAAAGTATCCCCCGATTAGCCAACCAGCTGCTGTCAAACATACCTGGATAAATCTTCAAAGTGACAAGCAAGCCTTTCAGTTTTCGATTCTTACCTAACTGAGTTCATATCCTAGTAGATCATCACCCAAAGCAGAATGGACGTCGAAATAGCCTCGGATGATCTGGCGGCTTTCATCTCGCTTTGGAAGAGAAGAACAAGGAGTTGGCAGGGCCAGAGGACGAGAGAGGAAGAGAAGGTCAAGAGGGTGGGGCGGATCGGTGAGACACAGCCACAGACCATGAAACTGTATGATGACGTACCTACCAAAACATCCCCTGGCTTGGGGTCCAAACTGAGAAAATGCATGAATCAGTTGTTGATGGAGTCGGGAAATGCCAGGACTCGAAGGAAAGGGATGATAAATTTGGGAATGCCCTCAAGACCAGGTGTACTGTATTTGTCAACAGTCATAGAAGAATACAAGGTTCAGGGAAGCCAGCATTTGGGGTCCTTTCACGGTAGAAGTCAATCACGTGCCGCCAATCCCCTTGGATCTGGTCCATCTGCCGCTGGTGACCGAGATTCCGTCGAACCAATCCATTGCTCCCCTTCCCCGGATTTCGCAATTGGGAACGACCCTCGGCCCTAGAGAGGGGATGTACAAAGGATATACTTCATACACAATTGCTATACTTGCCCTTTTTGCTAATCACTAACTTCACAGCATGACAACTGCATACCCACCACTGTCCCTCCCGTCGGGGATAACAGAATCCTACATCCCCTCCCACGATCTTACCTACCATGTCCTCAGTGCCGGTCAACTTACCAAACCCCTCATTCTCTGCCTCCATGGCTTTCCCGAAGTGGCATACTCATGGCGCAAGATCATGCCAGCAATCGCAGACGAAGGCTACCACGTCGTAGCCTACGACCAGCGAGGATATGGACGAACAACCGGCTGGGACACCCGCGAGTTCTCCTCCGTCGACCTCAATACATTCGCGTTCACACGTCTCGTACGAGATGCAGTGATCTTCGTCAACGCTCTGGGATACAAAGAGGTCGCTTGCGTAATTGGTCATGATTTCGGCGCAGTTGGAGCTTCGATGTGTGCGTTGATGCGACCGGATATATTCAAATCGTATGTTCTGCCCTAAACCACGCCAGATATATACTTACTCGACAGCCAGTGTCATAACCATGTCTCATCCCTTTAAAGGCTCCCCGTCTCTCCCATTCAACACGATATCCAACCCTCCCAAGCAGGCCGAGAAAGAAGACATCCATAGAGCATTAGCAGAGCTCCCTCAGCCGCGGAAACATTACAAATGGTATTACTCGACCAAACCCGCTGCACAAGAGATGGATTATCCTAAGGAAGGCTTACATGAATTCTTGCGCGGGTATTTCCATCTCAAGAGCGCGGACTGGAAAGGCAATAGTCCGAAGCCATTGAAAGCCTGGGAAGCAAATGAATTGGCCAAATTACCATATTACTACGTGATGCCTCTTGACGCAGGCATGCGGAAATCCGTACAATTATCCATGGCAGACGAAGACCCTTCTGCAGTCTCCAAATCTAGTTCTCACTGGCTCCCAGACCACGAATTGGCAGTTTATGTTCAAGAATGGGGTCGTAATGGATTTCAAGGTGGCCTGAACTGGTATCGCGTTGCTACAGATCCAGAGAACATGAAAGACGTCGAGTTATTCGCAGGCAAAAAGATTGATGTCCCAGCACTCTTCATTTCAGGCAAGCAGGATTGGGGAACATACCAAGAGCCTGGCGCTGTTGAGAAATTGGATGAGGTGTGCAGTCAGTCGACAGGCATGAAATTGGTAGATGGTGCTGGACATTGGGTTCAGCAGGAACAACCTGAGAAGGTAATTGCAATTGTAGCGAAGTTCTTGAGGGATCTCAAGATCGATGCTATTTCTCATTGAGTCTGCACGTTCGAACGACTCAAACCAAGATATTCAAACAAATGCAAATTCGGAAAGTCAGATTCTCTTCGGATGCGCACTAAGTAAAGATCAGATTAACTCGCATCGCATCCATTGTCCTGAGCTAGATCTCAATCAGTCATCTTTCGTTGGCCCTATCTTATACGTTTCACGCAATTGAAGTACTCCGTAACATCTTGACCTCTTACTTCACCAATTCTTCCAAATAAAATCCTCCGAGTCTCTCAGAACCATGTTCATAGCTCAGGTGGCTCCTCTAAGACAACATCTCACTCGACTCCACTCCGCACGCCCATAACATGGCATGAACACCTGCCAGCCCCAGCCGTCATCGCATTAAGCTTAAAAACATGCATCACTCCAAAACTCCGATCCCCCTTGTCGCAGTCCCCCCCAAAAGACCGTGTGTTCATCCGGCACATAACCTATCCATCCAATCAGACACTCTGAAACCCTCGCTAACACTCATCAACCTCAACTGTCATCCAACACAACCCTGATAGCGAATAATGGGAACATCCGACACCCTTGACGGCAGGGCTTGACAGCCGTTCGATTCCCGTCCGGTAGTTCGATGGCCTGTCATCTTATGCTTCAGATGGCAGGTGTGTGACTGCCGACTGCTGATCCGGAGTTTTGCATTCCAACACCAGACCATAACATCAGTGCAGCGAGGGCTCTGATTCGAGAGCTGTCAAACGCATGGTCTTGGCTTCTTCTGGATGTGGTGATCAGTTATGGCCGTCAGATCATGGGAGTGCCAGGTGCAGACTGTTCTGATTGGAACGCTCAACACATTCTGTTGAAGAAAGCTGGATTTGCGATTTGGATTTGGCTTTACTTTTCAACAGAAGTCTCTCGGCGCTCGCAAGGCAAGCATTATCAAGCAACGCCATGCCGGCGCCTCTTATGCACTCCTTCTCTTCTCTATCCCCTCTCCCCTGTCCATCCCCAGTCTGTCGCCCAAATCAGGACTTTGGGAGCAAGGACATAAGACACAGACGAACGGAATTTGCAATTCATGGAGACGAGGAGCAAGCCCAAACACTCAAATCCTCGGTACCAGAGATCATTCGAAAAGTACAATAACACCCTCTCCGTTCCGTCTCTCTCCCTCCTTCTTATCCCCATCCACTTCATCCATTCTTCTTTCGTTCTATTCTATTCTACAGGACCGGCTTCCTTTCTCTTCTTCACTCTCTACACAACCATTCATTCTTGTTCTTCTAATTCTTAATCTATCTTCTTACACTCCTTCACAAGAACTACTTCTGGAAAGTATAATAAGTCGAAAATGTCATCTCAACTCGCCCTCGAAATCCTCTCCCTCTCTGCGGGGTTGAGCCAGTTCTCGAATTTCCAGATTGTAAATCTGGGTCAGCAGAATAATTTGGTGGCTATTGCTCCGGAGTACGTCTTCTCTCTTCATTCCTTTTCTGATCAGGTGGTTCCCTTGGGCTTGGTGCTTGACTCGTTGAGTCTATTCATGCTCTACTCTATCGTTCCTCCCAGTCTTCGCGTCAAGACCTTTTGTACACATGTTACTTTGACCATTTCTCCTGTCGAGTCACAAAAAGAGCGATTTACTGGCACATAAAGCAAAGACTAACATATCCACCACACAGACTCATCCAATTCATTGGTGGCTGTGGTGCATGCGACAACCAACTCGCCTCCCTCTTCTCCTCCAACCTGAACCTCAATCTCCTAAACCTCAACCTCGGACAATGCAATGACTGTCTCCAACAACGTACGTCCCTTCCTCCCCTCATACCCTATCACACCTCCTCTCAACCTCATTCCCCATCCCGTACACCCATCAGTATAATCCAAAACTTTCAATCCATCCCCCAAACGAAATCAAGTGCTAATTCTCTCGATACAAATAGTGGTTGATCTCCAAGGCCTCTTTGTAAGCGGTCTCGACCTCAGCAACCAGAACAACGGCACCGGTAACGCCAACGAGACCGAAAACGCCAATCAAGACGAGAACCTGAATGAAGAGGAACAAGCTCAAGCCGATGAGGAGGCCAAGAAGGCTGAAGAGGGTATGTCCTATCCTCACTCATTTACACTAGACCACAACCTAGCTAGTCCTTTCAAATCCCTCACTATCTCAACTCTATACAGCCATACAGCAAGAGAATAATACTAACAGAAAAATAGAAGCAGCCAAAGCCGCAGAAGAAGCCGCCGCCGCTGGAAACGAAACCGCTAATGCCAACGAGGGTGAGGGCGAAGCTGAAGGCGAAGGTGCTGGAGCCAACGAGACAGCCATCGACGAAGGCGCCGCGGCCAATGTCACTGAAGGCGAAGACGGAGAAGACGCAAACGCCAACGAGGAGGACGCCGCCGCTGACGAGGAGGACGCCGCTGCTGGCGAGGAAGAGGGAAAGGAGAGCAAGGGCAACGCCAAAGATGAGACACCAAGCAGTGAAGGCCGCAAAGTCAAGAAGAGCGTGGTTGTGCAGAGGAGTGCGGGGGGGAAGAGGGTTCCTGGTGCGGGTAAGATGAAGGTGTTGGGCAGTGTGGGGTTTGCGGGGGTGATGGGGGCTTTGGTTTGGGGGTTGTAAGTTAGAAGTGGGGAGAGGGAGGGGATGTTATTGGAAGCTTGCATGCGGTGAGGAGGAGAAAGAAAGAAGTAGAAGGATGACATGCGTTGATGGATTTGACGAGGGACATAGATTCGTTCGTGGTTTTGGGGTGAAAATGGTCTCTGTATGCGTGACTGGAAGGAGTTTTGCTTGGAACTTGGTATCGAGATAGGTAGACATGTATTGATTACATCTACAATCGAAGCCACATAATTGTTCGAAAAGACTCAACGGCACTTTGTAATGACGCTATTAGCTGCACGATATTTGAAAATATCTCAATGCGAGCAGATCGACCCCGTGACTGATTGAAGAGATGCTCCGGAGATACAAAAGCAAAGGACCCTACTATGGTCCCCCTCCCACCTCCCGGTTCAATCATCTAGTGCTGTCGACGATGCGATTCTTACTTTTATGGGTCTATTAAACTCATAAGGTATAAAGCCAACCACAAAATGGAGTTCTATGAGTCTGATCAATTCATTACGTATACAGTTTAACAAAATAAGGTTCGCAACACAAAAAGAGCAATGTCTTCGAAAACCGCTAGACAATCAAATCGGGAAGGAAACCATATACAGATTGCAATTACCAGATTTCGACCTCTATTTGGATGTAATTGAGTGTCCTGAGTCTCGGTCCGGAAACTCTCAGTGCGACGCTGTGCGCTTGGGACACCCTCACATTCTTCATAATCTGACCTCAACCACAACCTTCCAGTCCCTGATTTCTACCAACCCCATACATCTACCTGTCATCCTACCTCGACGAGAACAATTGCGATGGTGTCTACCATAGAATATTTGCCTCTCACTATCCTAGAGCGCATTTGCGAATACCTGGACGGCGGGTCAACAACACGACCCAGCCTGTCCGCATTCTCCTTGTCAAGTAGAAGTTGCTGTATCGCGGCCACAGCGCAACAATACTCTCAAATCGAAGTCCAGATTTCCGATCCGGAATCGCTGACAAGGAACTTGAGTCGATGTAATGCATCGCTTTCTAATGGACGACACCGCCACGTGCGTCTACTCAAGATCTCCTCATATGCGACAACAGAAATGAGGATGATGAGAGCCGCTACACGGCGGCCCCGAGAAGACCTGCGCGAGGAAGAAAGTGACAAGTGGAACTCCCGACATTATTTCCAGATGCACGATTTCTGCCGCCCATCTGAAGATAGCTTGCAGTACGGGGAACGCAACATCCAGGACCATTACTCAGACTCTTGGGTGCCTTTGAGCGATTTTGTGAGGCGACTATCAGGTCTCCAAGATCTGGTATGGACAGCCGGCTCCTTTATCCCTCCATCGGTACTCTCCGTCGTTTCTCAAATAAGATGTCGTCTCCACATCCACGAATTCGAAATCCCCAGCCTCATTCAAGAGCGAGATAATCCGCAGCCTGTCTCAGCAGAGGACTATGCTCTTTGTACACTTCCGTTTCTCTCCAGCATCGTCGTTCGTGTTGGCTCTTTCGAGTCCTTTGGCAAGCTGAATTACATCGAGGAAGCTATCATGCAGATGGCATCTGGACTGGCTCCAAATCTCACTCACCTGTGTGTAATTTCAGAAGGGGAAGCTGGTGAGCTGGATATCGATAAGGCCATTGCGCTTGGAAAGCCCGACTGGAAAGGCTTCTTCCCCGGTCAAACGACCTCACACAAGAACATTGAGCAAGCAAAGGCCCGCTCATCGACATTGTGTAGATTTCGGTCTTTAATTTTCCCAGACTATGTACCATGCGGTGTGGACCACTGGGCTCGTATAACAGACTTCGCCGTTCTCCAATCCCTCGTTATGCCCTGGAATCTCAGGTATGGTACTTCTCTAGCTGCCATATCTTCTCGGGGCGAGCTCAAATCTCTTCAAAAGATGGAATTGTTGTCTATCGAGGATGAGACCCAGGCATCGCAGGATGCGCTCAATCTGCTTCTTTCGAGCTTGAGTCCCCTCCACCGCCTGGATCTCGGTGGCTACATCAGTCCCTCGACCTTCCAAATTGTCATACATCGACATGGTCCCGGTCTCCGCGCTCTCAGAGTACAACCACAATGCGATGAAGATGAGCGAAACCCTCTCGTCGTATTCTCCGCTGCGAATCTAGCTGAACTGGCATCCAACAGCCCGCACCTCACCCACCTCTCCTTGCCCATCAGTCGCACCAGGGGCGATAAACATGAAGTGGCAATCTACCGCTCCTTGAGTAAACTCCCGCGATTGGAGCATCTTTGTCTGAGACTCGACTACTGCATTGGTCCCGACGACGAGTTCTGGGACGAGGAGAGAGACGGCGAGCATCCCTTGAATTGGGAAGTCACCCAAGGCGACGCAGACAAGATTCCATTCCAATACTTGAAAGAGGCGTTTGTTAACGGTGCTGTAAATGAGACCTTAGCAAGAGGGATCTTCGAGGTCGTATCTAGGGGAACGACTAGCCGCTCCCGTCTGAGATATCTCCGCCTCGAGGTGGCGAGGAAAGCGGAATATAATGCGGTGGGGAATCATTCAGGGCAGTTCGGAGCAACTTTGAGATGGTTCAACCGCTCGTTTGCTTGCACGCGGGATGTACGCCGGACCAGCACTGACGAACTTACTGTGACTGAGCTTGGCCTGAAATATTTGGCGTCGGCGGAAAAGCAGTGGAGGTTTATGATGAGTGATAAGGAGAAGATTCGTGGGGAAGAAGTATTCGTGGAGGTGTTTAGGGATCTTTGGCCGCAGAAGACTAAGGAGTGGTGGAATGATTGGGAGAGTCTTCCTTTGCATCTTAGCGATGAGTGAACTGACGTATGGGAAATTGAGAGAAGACTGTGTTTCAGCTCTGAGAATAGCTTGGGTATGATGATGAGTCGTGAAGAACAGTTCGAAGGGGTTCCTAACAACATAAGAGTCAATATCAGAGTTTGAACCACCGCTTGACAAAGCCATACCTGTTTTTGCTGCACTTTGACCTCATTTCGGGCCAAATATTTCCTCAGACGGGCGGCAAGATGACATGAACGTTGGAGATTTCCGAGGTCTCCCATTCCAAGATTTTCAAATCTTGAGATATTCAGCGGTTGAAAGCTTGCGAAGTATATATCAAACTTTGGGCCGAGAAAAATCTATAGGAAAGCACACGGAGAGAAGTCCAGATGCTAATGTAGGAGAAAAAACCTAGGAAGGGCATATCATCGCGAAGCTGAAATTTCAACAAATAGAGTTCATCTGCTCTAAAGGTCTTAGTCGACAAACATAGTATTTGACCCGGAACTGACAGCAAGAGCTGATTTTCAATATGGAAAGAGTATTTGCACGCAATGCTGAATCATATTCCAAGATCCAAAATTCTGCTATTTCAAAGGTATAGCTCACGCTCTGCAAGCAAAGAGTCTATAGGTTAAAGAACTGCTTCGGAAAAAGTCAAGCAAAGGACACTACTAGAAAGGTTGCAACTTCCCAGACTTTGACCTCTTTTCAGGCGTTTGAGCATCCCTGAGACTCTCTGGCTGCCGGAGCTGGCTGACAGTCGAGTGACCCGAAGCTTCTCTATGTCAAATGAACATCCAGTTTGAAAATGGAGATGTCCTGAACAGCCCGTGTATTTTAAATAGCGTTCGCGCATTCGTTTTGGAAACAAGATTCGCGGGAAGCTTAGTTAAAATCCCAGAGCAGAATTCGTACGAGGTAATGGGGCACAGAAGCAATATAGCAAGATCACCATGGTCAAATTTCAGATATTACTTCATCTCATTTATGCTTGCCGCTTTACGGTTGCTGATTGGTCTGTGGATAGGAGCAAAACTTCATTCCAACCATATCCATCCTGCTGGTACTCCCGTGTCTCATTCTATGATGCCTGATCGGTCTGTGGAAAGAAGTTTTATCCGAAGTAAGCTTCGACTGAACTCAAAACTCGCTCTTGATAAGACGCCAAGCTCTTTCTGATGCGATAGTAGATTTGCGTTATGGCCTCCGATGTCCTCCCGCAAAATAAGGCGCGAAGCGCGACCCGAGCTTCATCGAAAAGGCAAGACTCAATCGTTGAGGTTTAATCGTAAACAAGCTACTCGAGTCAGATATCCTTCTATCGAACTGTGTACGACTGGGTCCGGACGTAGGACTTTGGAAATATTGGCTGAGCATGGAGATCTGGTACTTTTCGGTGGGCACCCTCGGGCAAATCTTCCATCGCCGCGCTTGAGAGTATCGTATCTCGCTATATCGCTGACAACGAGAGATTGACAGTCTTCTCTGTTAGAATTGGGTCATTATCTCGGACTTTCACTCGAATCACTCAAGAGCGGGCGGCTCACTCTTGATATGTATAGAACATATTGTTTTCCCTCTCAACTTTGGTCGTTCCTCATCGACTGACACATCGACCTCATAGCACTCTCTTTTCACCTCAATAACAAAACCAACAAGCGTCTCCAACCTTCAATCATGTTCTTCTCCAAGATTGTTAGCATTTTGGCTCTTGCCATCTCTGCCGAATCAGCAGCCATTGCGACTCGCATGGACAGCTCTCCAGATGTCGCTGCTCCAAGGAAGCTCTTTAAGCGCCCCGAGAGTAGCCTATTTGTCCACGGAAATGGTGGTGATAGATCGGCCACTGGTGGAAGCTCTCTACAAGTCAGCATTAGCTGTGGTACGATCAAGGTCTTCAACATTCAGGGAGCCTCGAATTTCTGTGGTGCGACTCTTGTAAGCTCCCTCTTGCCTGGAACTCCTGCTCTTGTAGTTCGACTAAAGACTTCTAGGCTGGAGGGTTCTCAGGGTGCGATGGCTGCGAGTAAACTGGCCATTTCCCAACTTTCTCGATGACCGTCTCCACTAAATGTGGTAACGCCCATATCTATGCTGGAATCGGTTCTGGAGGCGACAGCCAGGGAGACATGTTAGTCTCTATCCTAGACCTATTCCCTTGAGAACACAGCTTCTATCTCATCGGCTGCTCGTCTAAACGCCATATAATATGATTATATCATGCATATTGTTCCCCATGAGAACTTTATTTGCATAGAGACTGACTCTTGCGTTAGTGGAGAGGCTACCAGAACGGGATTGCAACAACAAGTATGCTGGTGGAACTCACTACATGAATATCTGCGCCGGTAATGGCTGGACACTGTTCCGTTGCTAAATATCTCGTGGTCCCGGCTGGCTGCCCGATCGCATCGATACCGTCTACAGGCATTGTCCTCTCTGCCCAAGCAGGGTAGTCCCAGTAGGCATGGAACCTGGATTTTGAGGTGGCCGCCGTGGAAGATTGTGTTATACATTGGGAGGAACGAATTGTGGTAGCATCTTTTCATTCTTTAAGAAGCAATACCCAACCCGGCGTCACCTTTGTATTCTTGTATATTCATCAATCAAAAGTGGTTCTCAGCGAGCCTGGCCTTCTGCTGAACCTAAACCAGGGCGTCGTGTTGTCATGCTGCTAAACCGATTTTGTGCAAACGAAAGATCAAGACTCCAGCTTCCATGCTCAGAGCTCTTCATACCTTTGAAGAAAGCCATCGATATTGAGCCTTATCTGGCATTGAACAAGAAAGTTACAGTCAGGTGAAGCCTACAAGGTGGGGCCTGCAGTCGGACCTGCCACTTAGTCTTACGAGGTGGACGAGTCGTCGCATACCTGAGAGCTCCTTTCGGACTTTTAGTCTCAATTTGAACAGTCGAAGGAGACTGACATGTCATTTAACATGCTTGTGATGCTTCTGGTCTTAATTACAGTCAAATCCGAGGCAAGTGGTTTGAACCGCCGTTTGGTCTCGCTGAGTCAGTTACAGCTTCGCTTACGAAGTGGGTCTCTGTAAACATGTGTGAGACCAAATTATGTTGATCTCTTGGAGACGATGTTATGCGGGATATGAACCGATAACATGAGAGTATGGATTACAAGTATTCAAGATTCAGTATGGAACGGTCCTCGCTTGTATAGACTAAATTCTAATCGATCAAGTAATTAATACCCAATCAACGGTTACCCGTTATCAAAGAATTGAGATTACATTTGTCGGCAAGCAAGGTTTGTTCTTTTTACTGAGTGAAAGCTTTCTCTCGATAGATATACCAACCAAACGAGGAATTAGCCTTCAAATTGAGAGGCTCCATCTTACTTCTCCACTGATTTAGTTCCATCTGGTGTATAATGGCCGCTTTCCAGTGATTCTTGTCCGTGAGTCGTACCAATGGTAACATTTGGAACCGTTGGGATATCTCTCATTTCTCTGTGCGATTCAGGGACGAAGACATCGAGAGCCTTGGGTACAACGAGACCGCCGACCACGAAGATCATGACCACTGTTCTCAAGTAAGCATTCCGTTCGGAAATCAGACTCGCAATCTGTCCGGGATCTGAGTAGGATTGGATCAGATTTCTACTTACAGTGTGAGATTGCGAAACCAAAGATGTGAGTCGGATCGCCGCGGTTGGGGTAGAAAGCGGGGTATGCGAATGAGAACACGATGGCCAAGATTGGGGCCGAAACGAAGCGTAGGATCGGGGCCCAAAATACAGGAATAGCCCAATTGTTACCAACAGCAACATGCACGTTGAGATCGCGGGTGAGTTGGTTTCCCTGAGTTCGGCAATTAGCAGACGCAAATATCTTAATGGCACAGGCAATACTTACAGAGTAGAACCACAACCACCACATTTTGTTCAGGAACACGTTACCTCCCCAGAATCGTGGTGCGATGGTGTCTGGCGTACGAGAAATGAAAAGCGAGATGGCGAAGCACAGGAAGAATATTCCAAAGGCAAATCCAGCTCCAGCTCCTGGAATATCAGTTGCATGGGCAATCACCAAACCGAAGATTTGAGCTGTCAGATAACCTCCGTTGAAGATTAGGAAAGCCGGTAGTCCAACCTGGCTCACGACGTCCTTGTAGCGATAGATCATGGTGACAGATACAACCTCACACCACACCACGAAGAAAAGAGCAAGGTAGTTGATCCAGGTATCGACAGCATCCAGAAGATAGAATCCGAATTCGGTGCAGTACATCAACGATATCAGGAATGTGACGATGACAATCACGGTGGATATGATTGGGCGTGATATCTTTTTGCCCATTGGGCTGTCGGTTATCATGGTAGTGATGGACTCAAGCAATGCGAAACTCGAGCTGATTCCGAGGAGCATCAAGGTAAAGAAGAATAGAATGGACCAAAAGTTCGCGCCTGGCATGTTGACAACTGCTTCGGGGTAAGTGAGGAAGCCGACTTGGAAACTGCTTAGTGGGTTTTCGGGATCCGGACGTCGACCGATGAACCCAATCACACCAAACACTGCAAAGGCAGCAAAGATCTCGAACAAACTGTTACTGCATCCGATTATGAGAGCGTCCTGTACCGCATTGGCAAATTCGCTGTTGTATGATGCATAGGATGTGAAGTATCCGAACCCGACACCGATTGAGAAGAAGATCTGACCAAGGGCTTCTTGCCAAATTTTTGGTGCTCCAAGTTTCTCGCTGTGCCTGATCATGGTGTCAGCATCTCTCTTGTATCTTACTCGTAGTCGACATTAGGTATTGGGGTAGCTCGAAAAGTGGAACTTGAAGGAGAGAGGACGCACCAAACACCCATGTACAATTTTATGCCATCAATTGCATTCGGAAGAGCTCCTGCTCGGCCGATGAGAATTATGATGGTTACTATTGGTATGCCCATCTGGAAATCAGATGTTAGTATTTCTCATCTTACTAAGGGGACGTTTGCGGTGTCTAAAGATCACGTACTGTAAAGTAGACAACACGTCCAGTAAGTCCAACACCTTTGAACATGCAAAGCCAAACAACGAAAAAGATGAATGCTGCCCATCCAGTAGTTTCAGGAACCATACCGGTACCTGGGTACTCGGTGTAAGTAGCCACGCTACCGTCACTGTTGAAAGTTCCAGGAATAGGATCAACATTGTTGACGACGTCGTCCATGTAAAATTCGCTAGGCCTTCCAGTCCACGGCAAGGGCGAAGTGAAAGAATTGCGGAAGTAGTTCATGACGAAGCAGAGAATAGGAACATAATACGTCGTGACAACATAGCCATTGAAAATGACAGCCAATCCCACACCCTTCGTCCGTTTACTGATATGATCGTAGGCGATGATGCATCCGCCACGGTAGGCTTGGCCGATGGATATCTCAAGCAACAGGACGGGGATACCGAGGAAGAATAGGGCGATGAAATAAGGTATGAACCATTGAAGACCGTTGTTATTGAAGACAATAGAGGGATATCTGAGGATGTTTCCTAATCCAATAGCACCTCCCATTGCAGCGAGCACAAAGGCCGGACGCGAGGACCACTTGTCACGTCCATCTTCCGATTTTTGAGCCGCAGGCGCAAAAATGTTAACGGCTTTCCGTACGGCATTCATGGCCGCAGATCTATCCGTGTTATTGGGTTGAAGATGATGTTTGACCTAGTCGGAGCGATAGGTTGCAAGGGATTGAGATGACAACGTGCATGTATGCGACACTGGCAAGATACGAGAAAGGTGCCATCCCCGGCGGCAGACTCCTGCTCCTTTATCCTAAAACCAGCTCCTGTACTCCATACACATATGGTGACGATGCCAACGTTCCACTCCATCTCGTCCAAGAGTGTTGGCAAATCTGCACTTTCAGCCACATGCTGTCACCTCCCTCTTTTGTCCATTGGCATCAGCATATTACTGGACAATATCTTAGGACCGCGTGAAACACCTCTTAATGGATTTATGGATGTCAGAGCTGATATCGGCAGCCCTGCAGGTGGTCAGATTTCCTGGGGTAGTTGTCATGTGGGCTGCCTCTTCTGGACTTTTCCAAGAGCCTTATCATTTCTTTGTTCCCGGCAGCTGGGCCCTAGACTTGGCACTCCGATGTTCCGAATACCAAGCTTCCAAGCCATAATATTCCCAATGAGATGGAACGCCATGAATTTGATGCCTTCAAATCTATTGACTCGCTTCTGATTCTCGGTCTTATTTCGTAGTAGCTAAGGCCGAGTGAGCCCGATATCACGAGACTGTTATCGTGATTATTGCCCGACTCGAAGGTGAATTCAGAAAGCAAGTTTCAAGTAGCTTCATCTAATAAAACGAAGAGCATGGTGTGTGGGGGGTGGGGTGAATTTAATTTACTGGGCGGGCTTTCTTAAGGTAGTCAAAAATTTACACCAGCCGAGGCAGGTTCGATCGAGCGGACCTGCCTGCGGAGAAGAACATCACCTGGCTAGCGAGGCCTGTCACCTCCAGTTATGAGAAGGTCAATACCTAGGTGCTCAAGAAAAGGTTCTGAATATTTCAAATATCTTTTGATGTAAAATTAGTAAATCTGCCTTCAGATTCCAGACGTCCAGGACCCGTGGTGATGTTCAGATCGAATGCCAAGTATATCGCTTAACTAGAATCGAAAGGGGGGCAAATGTAAACAAAGATGCTACGCGGGACAAGAACAGTTGCCAAAGATAATCATCTGTAGTTGAAAAGGAGCGAACTCGCATAATTTGATGTCTATCATTTGACAGACGTGGTATCAGCTTAGCGCGATCCTTAATAACTACCCAGAGTTTGGGACCGGTGCAAACTAACAATTGTATGGTCTCGCACCGCAAGCACGGAATCACGTGTGGCGTAACCATGGATGGAAGAATATGGTACCTGGACCATCGAGTCTACAACAGTCAGATATAGCACCAGGCACTAATCGAAGCTCGAATGATATAGGTATTTTTTTGTTCTTTTTTCATCTGCCCGTTCTTTCACATTTTTACCTCGTACACACCAAGACTTGGGAATCTCTGCTTTCCACAACGCCCCGAGAATTTACTCTCCACATGAGCTTGTGGATCTCCCCTATATAACAGAAGTGAAAGAATACCAGCGCAATGGAAAGTTGTCGCTGCGGCTCGAAATCTGCCTACGATCCGATTACAGGGACACCTCCCCTGAACGAATCTATTACTGAGGACACAGCGATGCTCTATCTGTTTATAGACCTTCCTCCCGAGCTCCAAGATGCTATCTAGGACAGACAATTTTCTGGTCCCAGAATTGTATTTCTTCAAGCTAAGAGGATGACGAGAGGGAGGACGTGGTTTAATACATTGCGCCAGCGCGACCGAGGTGAAAGAGTAAGACTTATAGGAGACAAGAGGAGTCGAGTCAGGGCTTTGATTGAAGATCTACATGGAGAGTTAAGCAGTGAGTCAAGTTCGATATGGGAAATCTCGCTGTCCAAATTTTCGAAGTCATATTCAGAACCCGTGCCTTGAACAAATGATGTGGAGCTTGCATCACTAGCTAGCTACTCATCAATGAGGGTTTCGCATTTTGCATACTTACCAGGAGAACTTCACTGACACCGAAAATCAACAGACGCCGCCTCCTCGCCTTACTACAAACGCAAAATCAAATTCGGCTTCTACACCCCTTCCAACGAAATCCTCCCCCCCTCATTCACTGCACACGCCAATCCCGCTTTGTCGTCAAACGTCGCTACACCAAAACCTTTTCCAGCCCAACCCATCCCGTAGAGATCTATTTCGACTTTGCGCGCGATACTCTGTATCTGGACTGGGGATGCAGGGGCGGTGGCTTTGCTTGGAACAGGCTATTCTCACGTTCAGAATTCAAACCTGCAGACGCGGCAAGGGCGAAGAAGCTCGCGCTGAACGATGGAGTGTCCGTACAGCGGCATGGAGCGAGCTTCTATGCGGCGGGAAGAAGGTGGTACTCGTACTGGCTCCACAAAAATGTGTTACCTGCCTTCAAGAACCTGGCATGCTCGTATACGGTGGATAGACAGCATTTCGAAAGACGCCAGGACCTTAAAAATCTGGTGATGATGGATGGAGTGTATAATATCGCTGCGGCGCTGTATTGGTATTGGGGGTCGGAGGCGAGGATGAAACATGCTATGTACGATGCTGAAGCTCGGCACCAACACCGGTATTCAGAGTCGATCGTCAAGATCAACGCACCTCTGGAGAAAGGGTTTCTAAAGCGTTTCCTAAGAAATGGTGTTGCGGGCCCCAGAAATCCGTATGGCATCCCGGAAATCTGTGAAGCGAGGACGATAACCGAGCGAGAGACCGCGGAGGAATATGAGACTGCAAAAATATGGTTTGCCAAATTGAAAGAAGGATTTTTCGTCGATTTGAGCATGAAGAGAGAAGGACATCCGACACTGGTGGTCAGGTGCCCTGCTGACGCTACATTTGGACATATTGTGGAATTTCATCGCATACGTATGGGTATTGGTACCGACGCCGTGATACAAAGGTCCTATGGGAAAGGGTATTTTGAGGTATGGAATTGGTTGCAGCATCAAACGCCTTACTCTCCAACGTCTCTCAGGGGAACGAGTGCGAGCTTCTATCTTGCTGTTACTGAGCAGGATGGGAGTAAGGTTACATAGTAGCCACTAAGAATGAAACCGAAATTCCACAAACCAAGATTCGCCACAGTCAGCCAATCCACTGTTCCTAATAATATGTGTTAATTGTTACTAGCTCCATATTGAGGTGTGCTGTCACGTCCTTCGTATAATAAATCTCAGGCCGTGCGAAGTGATAAGGGCCTGACATCACTGTATAAGACGCCGGTTGACTGAATACCGACCAAAGAGATCTTGCTCTAAGATCAGTATAGTCGTAGTCTTGTTCCGCATCAAGGAACATTCTATTACCAAAGGACTTTTAGTGTTTCAGCCCTCTTGGGGCCCCTCCCTGCTTTTATATCTAGAACCGTACGCCAGTAAAGTGCGCAGTGGGTTTCAAAACATGAAATCGCACTGTACATTACCGAGCATTCTAGAACCGGAACACTAGTCAACCCACAAGTCAGATCTCGTACCGCTCACCATCTAGGTCTGGAATAACCATCTAACATCCTCGTCACTCTTCACCTCCCCATCTCCTCCAGTTTCACCAGCCTCCCTCCTCGCAATCTTCGCGATATTCTCCTTCTCAAGCAATACCCACAACGCACCAGCAACGATCAGATTCCCAACCAAATAGCCCAAGGCAAATCCATGTCCAAGATACCACCTTGGACTAGTATTTGGTCTATACAGCTGTGTTCCCAACACCGCGCCTAGATTCCCAATTGTGATGGTCATCGCCGTAGCAGTTGCTCGCTTAGACTGTCCACTAACATTTGCCGCGGGCCAGGAAAGGACGATTGCAGTCGAAGGATAGATTCCCGCAGCTGCGAAAATCGTGCCAGTATATGAGACGCCTGGTGTACTGGTTGGTGCTGTGAGGAGGATGATGTAGCCAATTATTGCGAAGGAAGTGGATGCTAGGATGAAGGGAGCGCGCTTCTTAGTCTTCTCGGAGAGGATGGCCACGATGACTGTGAGGATTGTGGCTACGGCGTACGGAGGCACGGTGAGAAGTTGAGCTTGAGCGGCCGTGTAACCGAGCTGTTTGATAATTGTGGGGAGAAAAAGGGAGAGTGTGTAGAGGGGCAGAGACATAGTGTGGAAACCCATGCCGTAAAGCCAGCATCTGACGAGGAGTTAGTCTGAATTGACATGACCTTGTCTCCAGAGTTTCGGAAAATTGTGACAGGATAAGCAAGAATGCAGGCTACTCACTTATAGTCCGCAAGCGCAGCGTGCACGTTGACCCAAGAGAACTTCTCATCATTCGTAGCATCCGACGAGGACTTCAACCTTGTATTGATAAAGGCTCGTTCGGGCTCCGAAAGAAACTTAGCCGTCGACGGATAGTTGCTAAAGAAGTAGGGAATTAGTAACGCGGGCTGAAGTACTTGGAAACTAGACAGCATTGTATCGTCTTACTGGATGAAGAAATACGCCGATACGGCAACGACCACTGTCAGGAGTCCTTCCTATAGGTACATTAGATCCCGACCAAAGTGCTGTTTACTCTCAAGGACATACCAGAATGAAAATCCATCTCCATCCCTATTCCAAAAATTTAGCATTATAATTCTGGCATTTTATCCCTGAAACCAAAGAAGACCCCGTCTCATCCCTGCCCAAAACATTTAAAGGCAAAAGTCCTCCAAGAACCACACATAAGAAGCAGAACTAACCTGATATCCCCCCACCCCATCCATCTTCGCAATCCCAAACGCCAAAATCCCACCAAACGCCCCGGCCAGACTCGCCGCCGAGAAGAAAAGCGCAACCCTGTAATGCGTCTCCGTCCTCTTATACCACATACTCAAATAGAAAACCACACCCGGAAACAGTCCGCTTTCCGTGACACCAAGGAAGAACCGCGCGACGACGAATCCGGCGAAGTTCTGCGTTACGCCGAGGAGGGTGGCGACGATACCCCAGGCGAGCATGAGGGTTGGGAGCCAGAAGCGCGGGGTGGTGCGTTTGAGGATTATGTTGCAGGGGATTTCGAAGAGGACCTATATTGAGGAAACAGTTAATTTATTTAATTTGAGTGTAACCTGTGGTCATTCATGGAGAGGAACATCTGGAGTTGATATTGAAGTGAGAGAGAGAAGTACTGCAAAGAAGAAGACCTACATAGCCGATGAAGTAGATGGTAAGAGTAAACAAGTACTCATTTCCGGTGAAATGCAAGTCATCGATCAAGCCTTCCAGTTTCGCATTTCCCACTATTGTCAACCGTCAGCACACACTCGGATCACATATCCTCTCTCACCAAGTTCAGCCACCTCCTTTTTTCATCCTCTTTCCCGTGCCTGCCCTCTTCGAGATCCTCGTCTTTTCTCTACACCCCAAATCAAAAGAAACCAGAGAAAAACATACCGTTACTCCTATCCAAGAAACTCAACAGATACAGAAGTGTTAACGGCGGCAATAGTTTCCAATCCATTTTCCTCACCAGCGCTTTCTCATTGATGCCAGAACGGTTCGTGAAAGCTTCTTCTGAAGAAATAGATGGTGCGCTGCTGTCCGTAAGGCCCTTCTCCGTCTTCTGATCTAGACCTAGATTTTGGCCTTGGTTCGAGAGGGTCAGTCTCTCGTTAAGAGAATGTTGGAGAGGCGTAGGTGTCGCCATGACGATTGAATGTCAATTGGCTCAAGATCGATGTCGTCCTGGGAGGTGAATGTGGAAGAGGGCAGAGAGACTCGACTTCAGAGTCCCAACACCAGATCATCAAGATCTAAAATCCAAGCCAAGACGAAGAAATTGCTTGGTCAAGGACAAGTACTTATACTAATACTTATACCCTTCTCCGTTTCCTTTCTTGAGAGTATCCTAGGATACTGTATCTCACCTCACCCAAGAGCTCAATAATAATCGCATCGAAACAGGAAGTTGAAAGTCAAGAACCAAAGAAAGCCCACTTCATAAGCTCCTCAAGCTCCGAAAGATCCAATTAACCCCCTTCGTCCCGCATGACAAGCAACAGCCACAAATAACGACATCTCCTCTCCATCATCTTCAAAGCTCCTGGGCTTTCCCTTTCCCGTACGGCCATGGAGAGCGTGCCAATCACATTCCCTGACTTACTTCCGCGTTCTGAGATATAATGCTTATTTAGGAAGGGATATGCAGGATGATGGAATTTCTACAGATTTTCTTCGAAGGTTTGTGACGTTGTGAGGAGATTTAGCTGTGTGATGAGGATGGTGAGATTGAAGGCGTGGATGTCGTGATTAGATGGTGCCGGGACGAGGGTTTGGATGTGGTGCGGATCGGCAGTTGAGAGTGTGCTTGCTTGGGATTGGTTGGTTGGTGGGCGGGGTTGATGGCGGGAATTGCCCACTGGGGGAAATCGATTATTTTTGGTCCAGAGTAATGTCACGAGAAGAACAGTAGTCTTTGAAAGAAAAATTTGTGGAAATAATTATTGTTCATTCAGTATTATCTATCGACGCAGACTTCAAAGCCCAGTAGGCCATCATGCCTGGGCATGATATGATTTTTTCTCCTAGCGCTCACAAGTGTCTGTTTGGTGGTCGTGTCAAATGTCGGTCGGCCTATCTTCTCAGAATGCCTATAGGCAATGCAAGCAAGCAAGCAAATATTGTCGAACGGGGTATCGTAGCAAAGCCACTGCCGTAAACACCTGTTGGTCCTGTCCGGTCCATGCAACTCCGATTTCCATGCAAGAGAGCAAACCGTTATGCAGACCGCGAAAAGAAAATGAACAAGGAAAGTAGAGTAGTCCAGCTTTTGTCGATTTGGCCAGAACGAGCCGGAATCGGTCAACAAAGAGACTAATGTCGTAGAATTGGGGTATCAAGTCCCACAAGAAAGTCGGGAATGGTGATTTTACAATGTCGGACTGCTTTGTGTAAGTTCTTAGATGGTCGTGCCTTCAAGCGCAGCCAAGACTTTGGACTTGTCGCCGAGGAATTTTGCGCGGTGATCAATAATCTCAGAAGCAATGACCTCGAAGTCTCTTATCTTCCGCACTCGCAGGCCCATAAGAACCCCTCTCAAACCCGTGCAGAAACGGTCTCGTTGCTCGCCTTTGAACTCCTCTGGGGAGCCAAGTGCAGTCAAAATAGCATCGTCTGTAGATCCAGAAGTCAGCCTAACACAAAAAGGGATACTCCGACATGAGCCCGTAGGCTCTAGCTAACAACCCACGCACCAGGGAGATCTATATCTCGGAAATGTTGGAAGTCGCAAGTAGGGTCGTTACAGATGCCGCCTGCGGTCTCGAAGCGACAAAGTTCTTGCATTGGATCGACCTTGTGACTGTAAGTCTTTGACTTCAAGCCACCAGCAACATCCTGTTTGAAGCACGGATGGAATCGATAAGCTCTGAACTGCTTCAGCGGACTCTCGTAAGGAGTAAATAAATCATGCTTATCAGCAACTTCTTGGGGAGCCTAGTCGGTTATTAGCAAAGAAGAGTGTTGAGACATGATAGTAAATATATTTGTACTTCAACCGCTGGTGGGAAACTACCATTGGTGGACGGCAGATTCTCCTTGCTATGACCTTGCTCAACATCATTAGCTGCTGGTGCTGGCTCAAATTCTGGCATATCAATATCTAAATTCTCATCATTGTCGACCTCAGAGGTAAACTTAGGGGGAGCAGGGCTGAAAGGTGGCGAATCAGGGGCGGAAGTCTCCTCGATGGGGGGCGTAGCTTCCGGAGGCTCGTAGTCGTCGGATTCGCCAGGTGCATCAGGGATCGTACGATCGAGAGTTGGCGAGTATTCCGGGCTTCCAATCTGCTCAGGTACGTGATTTGGTGTTTGAGGTTCCAATTGGCTCGGATCTGGGGCATAAAAGTCCTCGATGTCCATGTCATCATCGTCCTCAGCATGTGAGTCTGCTTCCGCACGAACTGCCTCTTGCAGAGCTGCTTCGAGAGCCTGGTCAGTCGATGCAGTTTCCTTCCGGTCGTCGTGCTCCTTTGAGTCGGCTAGAGTCTCGCTGGAAAGTTCTTCAAGGGGACTCGAGACAGCATTCCGATCACTCTGAACAGCAATGTCCCCATTGACTTGGACCGTCTCGATTGTTTCCGAGGCAGGAACGCCAATGTTGACGACTGAACCCTGGTTGTCTCTAAGCAATTCATCGGCAGGCTGAACTGCAGCGTTTGTGCTGGCTGGTTGGGGGTCATCTGGGTGCACAAATTGGCTGGGGTCGGTGACTGGAATTGACGATGTAGGACGAGAAAATTCTGTGTAGCAAGTTAGAATTTGGGATCAGAGAATACAGGTCAAGACAGAAGGTAGAAATGAGGCCAGGGAATTCAAATACCTTCGCTCATCGTAGAATCATGTCTGTTGAGATCGTCCAACTTGTCCTTCTGCGCTTGAAGCTGTTCTTCGGCCTCTTGCCCAAGTTTCTCCATTTCTTCTGCCAATAGACGCTTGTCCTCAAGACTCTTCTGAACATTGGCTTCTATCCTCGCCATTTCGGCTCGCAATTGCTCGAGCTTAGTTTGGTTTTCCTGAACCTCGGCATCAACACGTGGAATGTCGGCGGCAAGTCTCTCTCGACGAAGGCGCTTTTGCTCGTCTTCGCTTTTCTTGAGTTCTGCGGCTTTGTTGACCTCATCAGCCTGGGCATCGGCAAGCCGTTGTTGGTCAAGAGCAACGTTACTGGAGGCGGTCTCAATCATTTCCTGCATCTTGATGGAACTCTCGACCCTACTGGCGATGCTTGCGTTAGGGGGGGTGGCGAGAGTTGTGCTGGAACCATGGCCTTCGGAGACCTGGGGTGTGCGCGAACCACTGGAAGCCTGCTTCGCTCTCTGACGAGCTTCACGCAATGCAATCTGCTTCCTCAGCTTCTCCATTTCACTCTGAACATGCGTTAAGCGACCAGCAGTGTCTGGTACATTTTGCAGAGGTGGAGTATTTGCGGCAGACGAGTTGGGCGGCGAGGTATAGGGCTTACGTTGGGGAAAGTTCGAAAGAGGAGGGAGGCTCTGGATAGCAGCGGACCGTTGATCAGACAGCTTTCTTGCTGACTGCATCGGTGAATCTTGAGTTGCTTGAGACTCGAGTTCCATTGCAACATCTTCGTCATCAGAATCTGCTTCATCATCACTGACAGTGATGACAAGACGTTGATCGGTACGGCTGTGGCCGAAGGGCCGTTTGAAAGGAGTACTCATTGGTGTAGGCTCATCAAAGTCGGCTGCAACTGGCCGTTTCCGTACAGTGTTGATGTTTGAAGTCGACGTATTGACGGAAGAGTTCGTAGCAGGGGCATTGCCTGAACCAGATGCTAAGAAGAGGCCAGGGATCTTGGAAGCCTGCTGTGGAGCATTCACTAGAGCTGCAGGTGAATGCGATGTTAAGGACCTCTTGTCAACTTCAGATGGTGCGACTGCAACGGAAGAAGTAGTAAGAGATGAAGGCGGGGTCGTCGATGTTGAAGGATTAGAGTCAGGTGCCTTGGCTGGTTCTGACTGGGAGATCGGAGCGTCGATACTTGTAGTTGGAGCTTTATTTCCACTTTTCGCCGCTGCTTTCTGTGCGCGCTCCTCCCTTGACTTCCGTAGAGCCTCCATTTTTGACTGCAGTGTCTTTTCTTTCTCTGTCATCGCTGCTGGCTTTGCAGGTATTGATGTATCCTTTGACGTAGACATCGTTTGAACGCCGCCAACATTGGCAGAAGATGTATTTATACCTAAGGAGGTACGTTCCTTACCAATGTTGTTGCTGTCGGTCTTGGTACTTGCAAGGCCACCAGCAGTAGTGCTGTTCGATGATCTAGAAAGGATATTTTCCTTGCCAACTTGTTGTTTCAATCCCGCTGAGCTTGCACCGAGAGTAGAATCCTCGCTGCTAGACTTGACCGAGTTTCGTGTCATCTTAAGCTCATCGAAGAGACTGCCAACCACTTCTTTGCTGAAACCTTCATCAATATATGTCTGATAACGAACCTCATAAGGCCAGAGATTGAGGATCGCTGCTTGAGCTTTCTTGCGCGACTCGGAAACAGATCTACCAGTCGACGTAGATAGGGGGGAAGCAGGCTGACCCACATCTACTTTTGAAGGCGTGTGATATCCATTGGCGTGGGTTTCGGTTCTAAGAGAAGTACCTATGTCATTTTGAGCCCCATGATGACTTGGCGGAATGCCAATTATACCATCTTCTGTTCGGCTCGGTGCATGCGAATTGTACTTCTCGGTTTTGGGTTGCTCTACGGATGAAGGAACGTAAGGTGAGAAGGATCCAGACTGCTGCCGTCTGGTCCGTGAAGAGTCTCTTGGGGAGTAGTTGTGATTGCTTGCTACATTTCGAGTCAGTAAGTAGGCGAATGAGACGAGAACCACCGGAACATACCAGGGTTGGCTGATTGCTGAGGACTGTAGTCTTTCGCCTTTGAATATAGAGCACGTTGTGCCGAATCACTATAGCCTGTACCACCATTTTCTCGGAACTGAGCTGCATTGTAGCTAGCCATAGGAGTATGGATAGCATTTGGGTGGTCCTCATATTCTCCCTCGTCTAGATCACCTGGATTAAACGGTTTGACCCCTGGGATCTGTGGCTGGTAGGTAGCCTGAGTAGGCGGTGGATAGTAAGGTGCAGAGGGTTGCGCAATGTTTGTGTAGCCAGAGTATTGGGTTCCGTTGTTTGGAGTATAGGGCGGCAATGGAACAGAGTCTTGGTTCCAACCTTGAAATATGGGCAGCGGAGGAACTCCAGCTGCGACAGCAGAGGCACTGAAGGAGGGAATAGACCTATTATACGTATACGCCGACATCGAGGTATCATAATGTGCGGCCATATTGCCCTGCTGGCTATCGTCTGTTTGTAGATATTGGTTTGGGTAGGTAGGAGGAAGGTAGGGAGGATTCTGTTGATCGCGAGCACCATACCCGGTAGGATACGACGGTGTTGAAGGATAGTCTGACATGGTTGCACGTGTATGGGACGAGTTGCATTATCGTTCGAAGTGCTGGAGTGTTAGTGAAGGCTGGATTGATAGCTCTTCGAGATGCGCGGAACAGCTGAAGCTATTCGCAGACCATGATGTCGCAACAGAAAGAAAAGATTTACAGTGAAGCGAATAGAGGATGCAGGAGATGTAGAACGAAGCCCAATGGCAAAGCTGAGTGCGCAGAATATAATCTCAAATAGGAGATTGATAGTTGCACGTCTTCAAGGTGGGATGGTGAATCGTTGAGATGATGTGAAAGTGAAGCTTTTTCGATGTCCAACAAGCAAGCAAGCAAGAGCAGCAAACGAGAAGCAGTGCAATGGAATCAAGAACCTAAATGCAGGCCGGCGCTAAAGATCTCGAGCTAGGATGTTTCGAGACAAGCGGCGGTCTTGATCACGGGACTGGCTGGCTGGGACAAGGAAGGCGCGTCCATGGGTCTGTTGCTCTCTGGTGCACGGTTGTTTACTTTGACCGGGCCCACCACTCAGCGCCGCGCCTATCGTCAACAGAGGGACATGACATGAATGTCTTCGAGTGAACCACCTCTGACGGCATTGTTACCTGCTCGTCATCAACACCAGCAAGGCCGGCAACGACGACGACGTTTTCTTTGTGTCTGCAGAATCTGGATTCGCTCACTTAATTGCTTCCTTAACAGTAATTCTTCGCTCACAGGACCCAAACCCTTTTCACGCACGCCCAAATGATGCGCGGCGCTTGAATCTGTTTCTCTTCGAAATACCGTCCATGTTGATCTTTGCATACTGAGCGCATCATCATGTCTTCCTCATCGCCGCAGAAACGCGGCAACCCTTTCTCGAGGACAGGGTCTTCTTCTCCTGCTCCAGCGAAATCAAATGGGCGGCCAAAGTCCATGGTCTCAAATTCGCCATTGTCCAGCTCCCAAAGCTCTGGGCACAGTCGGTCATACTCTTCACTCGCAGGGGTTGCAGCACCTAATTATGCACCGCCAACACGGCATCGCTCGAACTCAAAGGCAATTTTGCCTTCATCGAATACATTTGCGCCTTCGTTCATCAAGACCGAGGAAATGCAGAAGGGAGCAGAGGCTGTGAGAGGAATTGAAGGAGAGAATGACTTTTCCGGCAAGAGATATGTTTGGCTGAAGGACCCGAATACTGCATTTGTAAAAGGGTGGGTAGTGGAGGACTTAGATGGCAACCAGATCTTGGTGCAATGCGATGACGGCAGTGTAAGTAGTCGTTAGGGCTGAGACTTCTACCGACTGACATTTCCTAGCAACGAGAAGTTCACCCAGATAGCGTCGACAAAGTCAATCCGGCGAAATTCGACAAGGCGGACGATATGGCTGAGCTCACGCACCTTAATGAAGCCTCGGTGGTCCACAACCTTCACATGCGATACCAGGCGGATTTGATTTATACATACTCGGGTCTATTTCTGGTCGCGATAAATCCGTACTGTCCGTTGACAATTTACACAAATGAGTATATCAACATGTACAAAGGACAAGGCCGCGAAGAAACCAAACCCCATATATATGCTATGGCCGATGAAGCTTTCCGAAACCTGGTGGACGAGGGAGAGAACCAAAGTATCCTGGTTACGGGAGAATCTGGTGCTGGAAAGACGGAAAACACGAAGAAGGTCATCCAATACTTGGCTGCTGTCGCGCATTCGGACTCGCCCGTCAAGAACAAGGTGCAGCATTCCAATCTCTCTCAGCAAATCCTACGAGCAAATCCGATCCTCGAAGCTTTTGGGAATGCTCAAACTGTACGAAACAACAACTCATCTCGTTTTGGAAAATTCATCAGGATAGAATTCACTCGTGCCGGAACCATCGCCGGAGCTTTCATTGATTGGTATCTTCTCGAAAAGTCTCGTGTGGTGCGACTCAACGCTCATGAGCGTAATTACCACGTGTTTTACCAACTCCTCAAAGGTGCCGATCGGACAATGAAGCAAGACTTTATGCTGGATGGCCTGGACATCGAAGATTTTGCGTATACTCGAGATGGCCATGACACCATCGCCGGTGTTTCTGACGTCGAGGAGTGGAACCTGCTTATTGAAGCTTTCGCTGTCATGGGATTTTCCGATAAGGAGCAGGTCTCAATTCTGCGAACTATTGCTGCTGTCCTTCATTTAGGCAACATCACTGTTGTAAAGGAAAGCAGAGCAGCCGACCAAGCCAGACTTGCCTCAGATGCTCGTTCTCACGCCGACAAGACGTGTAGGCTACTTGGCATACCAGTTGAGCCTTTTCTACAGGCACTTCTGCATCCTCGAGTCAAAGCTGGACGGGAGTGGGTCGAAAAGGTCCAAACGCCAGAACAGGTCAGGTTCGCAATCGATGCCCTCGCCAAAGGTATCTACGAACGTGGGTTTGGCGATCTTGTCAGCCGTATCAACAGGCAGCTGGATCGTACTGGTATGGGATTGGACGATTCTCGTTTCATCGGTGTGCTCGATATTGCTGGTTTCGAAATTTTCGAGGAGAACAGCTTTGAGCAATTGTGCATCAACTACACCAACGAGAAATTGCAGCAGTTTTTCAATCACCACATGTTTGTGCTTGAACAAGAGGAGTATGCTCGGGAACAGATTGAGTGGAAGTTCATCGATTTTGGTCACGACTTGCAACCCACAATTGATCTTATCGAGTTGCCAAATCCGATCGGTATCTTCTCCTGCTTGGACGAAGACTGCGTAATGCCAAAGGCTACCGACAAGTCTTTCACTGAGAAGCTCCATTCTCTCTGGGACAAGAAGTCGACCAAATATCGTCCATCACGGTTGGGGCAGGGTTTCATGCTCACTCATTACGCTGCCGAAGTTGAATATTCGACCGAAGGCTGGCTTGAGAAGAACAAAGATCCTCTGAACGATAACATCACCAGACTTCTTGCTGCATCTACCGATAAACATGTTGCAACGCTTTTCCTGGATTGCGCCGATACCGATGGTGATCCAGGGACTACAAGAAGTCGCGTGAAGAAAGGTCTCTTCCGCACGGCTGCACAGCGACACAAGGAGCAGCTTTCAAGCTTGATGGCACAACTCCATTCAACACATCCGCATTTCGTTAGGTGTATCATTCCGAATCACAAGAAACGTCCCAAGCAGCTGAGCGCCCCACTCGTGCTGGACCAACTACGCTGCAATGGTGTTCTAGAAGGTATCAGAATTGCCAGGACCGGATTCCCCAACCGACTCCCGTTTTCTGAGTTCAGACAGCGATACGAAGTTCTTTGTCGTAACATGCCCAAAGGGTACCTCGACGGCCAAACAATAGCGACCATAATGCTCGAAAAGCTCAATCTCGACAAGTCATTATTCCGAGTCGGTCTCACCAAAGTGTTCTTTAGAGCTGGCGTTCTTGCAGAGCTTGAAGAGCAGCGAGATGCTTTGATCCGTGAGATCATCGCACGATTCCAATCTGTCGCTCGTGGATTTTCTCAGCGACGAATTGCTCATAAGAGACTTTATAGAGCAGAAGCGACTCGCATTATCCAGAAGAACTTCCAGGTGTACCTTGACTTATGTGAAAATCCTTGGTGGAGGCTGTTGGTCAAGATGAAGCCCCTGCTGGGCGCTACTCGTACATCAGGCGAAGTCAAGAAGCGGGATGAGATGATCAAGAAGCTTAGCGAAAAAATGGAGCAGGAAGCAGCTTCCCGTCAACGCCTAGAAGACGAACGTCGTAAAGCACATATGGAGTTGCAAGGGTTGCAGCAGGTACTCGAGGGAGAACGTGCTACAGCATTAGACAAAGAAGAGATATCCCGGAGACTACACGAACAGAAGGGCCAACTAGAAGATCAGCTGCTTGCTGCCGAGGAAGAAATTGCCGAACTTGAGCGACAACAAGATGCCTTACTGCAAACACGACACAAAGCAGAACAAGATAGTGAGATGTACCGAGCGCAATTAGACCAAGCAGGGCAGATGATCGCCAAATTGGAGGCGGAGAAGAAGGAACGGACTCAAGAAAGAGACGATCTACAGGATCGAATCGACGAGATGGAACGAAACCATTCTCAGAAGTCCGCCGAGGAATCACGCCTACAAAAAGACAATAGCATGCTTCAGAGTCAACTTAGCCTGAAAGATAGGAAACTTCAGGACCTTGAGGGTCAGCTTCTCAAGGTAGATCATGAAGCCGACATCAAATTGGCCAATGCCACTCGGGATCTGCAGACGATCCGGAGCAGGGAGCAGGACTTGAACAGTGAAAACCGGAAGTTGAACCAGCAGCTTTCTGAATTGGCTGCCGCATCCACCGGATACGAGGATATCGTTCGCCGTAAAGAGAGTGAGCTCGCTGTTCTTCGATCTGACAATCGGAAGTACGAATCGGAGCAGAAGACGTTCGAAGACGAGAAACGATCTCTAGTCGCTGAGAAGGAGAACGTTGTGAATAGGCTCCGAGAAGTTCAAGCAGAGATGTTTGCCATGAAGTCGCAAAAAGCTCATCTCGAGAAGGAAGCGGCGGAAACCAAGAGGCTCCTTGATGCCCGGCTGACCGAAGATGCTCAGGCAGGTGAAACTCGAAAGCGACTAGAGCAGGACATCGAGTACTATAAGGGCGAGCTGGAGAAGACTCAGAAGGAACTCAGCCGCACGGCACAGTCACGAGACGATGTGCAGATGCTTGCGGAACACAAGTACAAGGAGCTAAACGACAAGTATCAAGAAGTCAACGAGGCGAAGATCATTATCGAAAAGGAGCTATACGTGCAGCAAGACACTTTGAGGCGAGCCATGGAGGCCAGAGTAACAGCCGAAAAGGAGCGCAACGAAGCACGCAATGAGATCAGACGCCTCAGGGAAGCCAAGGCCGCAGCTGAAGAGGCTAGGCTTCAAGCCGAGCTATCGAACGACCGAAGCGCGCTGAGGGTGGCGCGTGAACGCGAGACGAGCTTGCGAAAAGATCTGGACGAGGAACAAGGTCGCGCTAAATACTTTGAGGAGCAATGCACCTTCCTTACCGGCCGAGTCAAAGAGCTGGAGAAGACAATTCTTGATTCTGGGAAATTTGGTCTCCAGGTCGATCAAGAAAAGGATCGTCTGCAGAGAGAGCTTAATGCAGCCAAGAGTCGACTCGTGGCATCGGAGCGAGACAACAAGGCACTTCTGACCAAGATTCAACAGAAAGGTCTCGAGATCTCTAGGTCTAATTCAGTGGTCAACCAACGAAGCCAGCAGGAGCTCATTGCCTCCCAAAGAGAGAAAGCTAAGATTGAAGAGCAGAATCGCAAGGTTACCAAGCAACTGGAAACTGCCCAGAATGAGATCGCTTCTCTTCGAAAGAAGAACGAAAAGCTTCAATTAGACTTGGAGGATCGCGCTCACGAGGTTGCTCGGGAACATAAGAGCACCCGCAATGCCGAGAAATCCTCATCAACTACCACCAGCCAGCTCGCTGAAGCAGTCCGGAATTTGGAAGCTGAAAGACAGCAGCACACGCGATCTCGAGATTCGAACCGTCAACTTCAGACGATGGTGGAGACCCGCGAGCAAGAGTTACTTCAATTGCTGCGCAGAGTCGACCCTGAATGTAACCATCCAATGCCTCAACTAGACGGAGCAAGTGACAGAAGCGCAACAAAGACTCCCAATCTTGTTCCCACCCTTGTTCAAAAAGTCGAGGAACTTTACCAGAATCTTCGAGTTCAGACCGCTGGCAGGACCAATGCAGAATCTCAACTGGCAGAATTGAGAAAAAGATTCGAGGACGAGTTTGGAGAGTCGCCCGAGAGACAATCTCCAAGTCGCCCCAGACTGGAAGAAATCAATCCAAATCAGGCTTCTTTCAACCACTCGCCAAGTCATCTTCGCAATAAGCTCAACGGACGCCCTCGCTCCAATGTTACTACGCCCACTCGCAGATTTCCAAGCAATGCGACCGATGCCCAGGACTCCGGAAGATCTGATCGCACAGCCGATATTCTGAGCTTCAACAATCGGATGGATCTCAAAGCCGACTTTGAAGAATTGCAAAACCAATTGCAAATGTCACAGATGCAGAATCGCCATCTCCAGAGCCAACTCGAGCGCACATCGCCTGCTAGAGAATTGTGGCCTGATGACAGCCCATCCCTTCGCCGCGTACAGAAACTAGAGCAGGTCAATAGCAGACTCCACGACATGCTCGATGATTCAGCTAAGAAGGTTTCCGCTCTGGAAAAGAGCATTCAGACCGGCGAGCTATCCCTGAGAGATATCCAAACTAAGTCGCACGAAGAACTATTTGATCTTATCAACAATCAGGAGGATTCTCGCCGCTCGCTGCTCCATATTCACAATGACACTGTTGCCGATCTCAATGACACCAAGAAGCACTACGAAGACCTGAAGCGCACGCGTGCTACCCTGGAAGTTGAGCTCAGAGATGCTAAATCAGATCTCGAGGACGTCACACAACAAAGGGAGCAAGACGCTGCCAATAGAAGTCAGCTGCTTCAAGAGTTTGCGGATCTTCAAATTCGCCTTGACGCCGAGTCTTCCAAGCTGCTCGACGTCACATCCAGTCTCTCTCTGTACAAGAGCCGCGCCGATGAGTATTTCAGCAAGTTGGAACAAGCCGAGATTGCCGTTATGAAGGCCAGCAGGGCTGAGCAATTTGCCAAGTCACAAGCAAGAGAAGCGGAGGAGACTTGTGCAGAGATCATGTCTGAACGTAAGCAGACAGATGCGACGATCGAGGACCTGCAACGACAGAATCAGAGCTACGAAGAACGACTTGAGGATATCTCCGTCGATCTCGAGGCTGCTCTACAGGCCAGGAAGCGACTCCAACATGAGCTTGAGGACTACCGAAGTCAGCGTGCCATGGATATCGAAGATAAGGAGACGAGTATGGAACAGACTCGGAAGAAGTACCAGGCTGAATTTGCGACACTCACTAACGAGCTGGACATCGCTCGGGAAGAAAAGCTGTTCAAGCAGTCCGAAAACACCCGCCTTCGAGAGGAATTGGAGGATCTCAGATCCAAGTGGGATGATGAAGTGCTCAACAGCTCTACTTGGTCCAAGGAGAAGGCTCGTCTTGAGTCAACACTTTCTGATCTCTCAGCCTCCCGGGATGAAGCTATCAAGGCCCATACTGATGCCCAGGACAAAATCGTCAACATGATGTCTCAGCTTCGCAGCTTAAGAACCACCATGGACGATGTGAGCGCCGAGCGCGACATGCTTCAGCGGGAGAAGAGAGGCCTCGAAGCACGTTTGCTGGAGGCCAAGACTGGCCTCGATGACCTCGCTCGTGGTGACAGTCCTTCATTGCGCAATGCTGCCAGTCTCGACCGTGAGCTTCTGGAACTGAAGTCCAGCCTTGCCCAGCAGGAAGACATTGTTGCTGCCGCAGTTGGCAAGATGCGTCGCGCCGAGGCTCTCACTGCTGAGATGCAGAAGGACATCGTTGCTGAGCGCGAAACAACAGCACAACTTCACACTGAGAAAGCTGCGCTCGAGAAGTCACTAAAAGAGCTTCAAGTCCGACTCATTGATCTTGAAACAAAGGGCTACTCAAGTGCCAGTCAGGATGTCAGGTTCTTGCACGGCCGTGTCCAAGAGGTAAGAATCCCTGTATGAGGCTGGTAAAATGCATGACTAACATCCGACAGCTGGAATCCCAACTCGAAGCCCAAGAGACCGAACGCAACAAATCCCAACGATCCGTCCGCAATGTCGACCGCACCGTCAAAGACCTCCAACTCCAAATCGAGCGTAAGGAGAAAGCCAATGCCTCCCTCCAGGAAGACATCTCCCGATCCCGAGATAAGGTCGAGAAACTCCTCAAGACCATCGATGAATTGCAAAGCAGCGAAAGCGACGGCCAACTTGCTGCTCGTCGAGCAGAGCGCGCCCTGAACGAGGAGCGAGAGAAGGCTCTGCGATTGGAGCGTGAGCTGGAGGGGTGGAAGGGTCTAAAGGGCTCTGGGACGGTTAGGAGAGGCAGCGGTGCTGTGTGGAATATGAATGGCAATGGGACATCAGCGGATGAGAATGGCATTGATGTGCCGAAGCGGAAGAGCAGTGTTTCCAGGCAGGTTAGTCTGAGTAAAGGCTTTCTGTGAGGGGTGAATGAGAGGAGTGGGGAAGCAAAAGGGGACTAGGGGCAAATTAATGTTAATGAACTGGGCGGGTACACGTGTATATGGTGGATAACATAGATAACTGAAATGGCAGGGCGTTGGAGTTCTTGCTTGGGTTTGGGAGTGGACTGGCACGGGCATGGTTGGGGTGAAAGATGGCGCGGCCTTGGAGAGAGGCAGGCAGGATGGTGTATATTGTATATTGATTGCGCGAAAGTGTAGTTTATTGCATTGTTGTGTGTTGTGTCGAATTGAGATGTTGTCTCTATATTATCTGTGTCTGCTTCTGTAAATGTTTCTAAGATATTTTAGCTTTAGATTTACGTTCGTGGCTAGTCTTATCTTGCGGAATACTTCATAGAGCGAGAACCTGGTTTCCCTTTTCACCTTCCAGATTGAGAAACTGTGTACGGTCTCGGTAAGAAGTATTTCGGCCTGAGTATCAAAAATGCGAAAGGCAAAGTCGAGATGAGGGGGAGTGTGGAAGTGCGGACGCACCTTTTCGGGCATTGTGATTCTTATTGGGCATCGTACAAGTCATAAAACTGAATATCATAGATGTGATGATGGCTAGGTTTTTCTAGTGCTTTCCTGGCTTTGCTAGTCTCCTCTGTCCCTTTTCGTGGTTTGGTTGGAACGCGGTAGACTAGCATTAGTTTGAGAATCCTCAAACTGGGTTGTTTTAGTCTTGCTAGCCCTGGACATCTTTCCAAGCCTATCAGTCGGAAAATGAATAGTGCCAATATAGATCTATTCAAATGTACACACTGAAAGTATTTATTCTTCCCCAAAATATCAGAATTCCGTATCCACCTCATCATCCACAGCGAGTTAGTCCCTGGTTCCCAGTCTCCGAAATCCAATATATCAGTATCACTCACATCTCATACTCAACCAGAAGGAAAATTGCAGCACTCACAGACAGCACTCACTCATCCAATATTCGACCACCCAGAAGCCACCTTCCAACGACACCATCGACTTCTCCTCGATCCCGGCCCCGCGAAAGCGGTACAACCCGATCCCACTTATACTCGGCGGTTATGTACTCTTTGGCAGCGGCAAGCCTCCTCCTATACGTCCCAAAGTACTCCACCGCTTTCCGGACATGTCTGCCGAGATAAGACACACGATATGGAAAATGGCATTGCCGAGCGAGGGCAGGATCTCATATCTGACAAGGAAGAATGTACAAACAAAAGCGTGCCTGAGAGTTAGGAGTGATTGTGAAGTGGGTAATAGAGAGGATGAAAAGAAATTCTTTCAGGGGATGAGATTGATTGGCACGTTCTGCATCTTTCCCAGTACACAAGAACTGTACTAATCATGAAATCAGACAAGAGCATTATTCAGCACCCCGATGGCTATGATATCCCAGGGAAACAGATCAGACCAAAAGTATTCGGCTTTCGCTCAAATACAGGGATTCCCATCGCGACAGTCTGTCGGGAAAGCAGAGCCATTGTTGGGCAGAGATTCACCCTTGCTTTTGGAAGCGAGAGTATTCCTCCAACATTATGGTTCGACTTCACTATTGACACGTTGTATCTTGACTGGGGCTTCTCGAGACATGGTCGCGAAGAATGGCGGCTGAAGAAACATCCAAGCTGGAGATTCTCCCGACATGATCTATCGTCGGATGTCCAGAAGGTTCACCGGTTGGCTCTTAACGATGGACATGGAATTAACACCGAACTGGTACCTTATGCAGATTATTCGATGAGGAAGGCTAATTAAGCCGAATGGGTCCATGATGTTCTGGAAACTTTCGGCAACATAAAATGTTTGGTGCACGTCGATGCAGATATGAACTATCGGGCAGGCTCTAGCGACGAGCTTCGCGAGCTCGTGAATCTACCTGATGTCCGGAACATCGTCGAAGTCATTGACCAAGTACAGATGACCGGATCAACATGCCACCCCTCTATAGGTGTCAACATTGGAGATGCGTTCTATGATCGTTTATTGAACCTCGCCTTGCAGATGCCACGCTTGGGCTCCACACTTGGAAACCTTCGGAATCTGGACACCATTGAAAGTCTGGCGGACAAGCCCAAATACGAATTTCCCGGTTCCATCGAGTACTGCACCATCACTACCAAGAAAAGGGCAAGTGAGCATTTTTCAGCTGACTGCAGAAAATTCGAGCTCGAACAGGGTTATTTCGTCAATGCCAGACTCAGAGTTGGAGTTGCTGTCTCCGAGCGATTCAAGGTTCAGCTACTTTGGCAGTTGAGAGGCCTAGTAGATATTGCTAGGGATGATTTGGGCGTCGAGATTGATAGTAATGATGTGCGAGAGCTACGTTTCAAGTGGGAAGATGGATATGAGGAAAATGATGCGATGGACTGGTCTTACGCTTTGGATCCGCACATCGGCGTCATATTCAACTGCGACTTTGCGTATGATTGTTCGGTTGAGTTTGAGATAGCCTTGAGGAGTAGCTGAGAATTGGGGGATCGCTTATGTTATCGCTCCTACTAGGTGCATTGGAGTGTACGGCTGCCTCTTATGAATAGCGAAATCCGACATTTAGAGGCTTTGTGGTGAGTTGCATGAGCTGATGTGAATCATGCTGCAGCAGCGCCCGAACTTCGGGTTTGGAAGCGATGGATGATACATGTGTACGCAATTCATGCTGACCATCTTTCTTGACTGGCCGTTATTTAACACATAGGAGACCTTTGCAGCATCATTTTCTCCACGTTTTGTGCGACTTAAAAGTAAACAATCCTTTTTCGGTTAGGCCCCTTTATTCACCAAGCCAAGCCTGAACCCTCGCTTGCTCCCATGACTCCACCTCGTCATCGACGACATCTCCTATCTCCCCAAACCCAAAACAACTCTGCCTCATCACCAAACTCTTCGAAATAACACAAAATCAAATATGGATACATTCGAACCCTTCCTCACCCTCCCGTCGGAGCTTCGAATCAAAATATGGAAATTCAGCTTCCCAGAACCCCGCGTCGTACCAGTCCGTTTTAACCGCGCCAGCCAGCAATACACCTCTACGTCTGCGCCTCCATCCCTCGTCCACGCCTGCTCGCAATCGCGCTCCATATTCCTTGAAACCTACACGAAACTCATCCTCTCTCCCCGCTACACGTCTGCCGTATTCATCGACTTCGCGCGCGACACCATCTTCTTCGATAACCTAGACTGCAGTCCCGACGGCGACCTCTCCTACGATCTAGCGCTCAGCCCGCACGCGGATCGTATACTGAATTTGGCTGTGGATGCGCAACTTTGGGAAGTGCTGAGGGTTTTCAAATATGATTCTTTGAGTGAGGTTAAATTGATGCGGAATTTAAGGACTGTGGCGCTGGTTATGGCGAAGGATTATGATAGGGGTCTGCAGAGGAGGGATGATGATGGGACGCAGAGTCTGTTCATTGATGTGGATGCGAATACGGTCGGCTCCGAAATCAGACATGTCCATTGGTATGTGGAGAGTTTGCGGTGGGAGATGAAGAATAGGCAGGAGGAATATTGGGACGGTAATACGCCAGTCATTCAGATGTGGCTTTTGTAATGGAGGAGGTTTGAGATGGATACAGTGTTAAATCACACGGTTTCGATGAGGAGGGCCAAGCCCATGGGGAGAAGATTGGAATTCGGCCTTGTGTAACATTATTACTGTGGTCTTGCGGCGGATGCATAGCACACCTCGGCAAGCGAGAACGATTGAACGGCCAATATCGGAAACCCATTATGAAGTACTTGAGCACAGTCCCCCTCTGCTTCTTGACCATATTTTTCGCATGCTTCTTTTTCTTTTTGCTATGCTTTCTCGAATCCTGCAAATATACTGGTTGTCACACGGCGAATACGAGGTCCGTGTCGCATGGTTGTCTGTATCATTGCAGGTCTTCAGATTTCAGGCCTTGTTGGTCGTGGCCGAATTCTTAAGTCCTGTTCTTTGTCTTTCCGTTGCGAAAATCCACGATCTGACTCTTTTGAAGGCTCTAGCAGAATCTTACATTGTATTGCAGTGTAGAATTATGAAAGTATTCCTGCTCTTGCTGCTTGAATGAGGAACGGGGGCTGTCTTCCCAAAGTCAGTGTCAAGGAGTGGGATCAGCAGAAACGTGGGTATGGTCTTGCAATCAAGCGTTATTCGTCCCTTTAATCCTTGTAAATTCAAGTTCTTCTGTGTCTTTTGCTTCGTTGGTTGTCAACTAGCGATGTTGTTTGCTGTGATCCTGCGGTTGGGGAGTTTTTCCTGCCTATTCCTCGCCGCGGCTCGGATGGTCCGACCGGTACCCAAAGAAGTTTCACGCGCATGATGTTTCAACCAGCCTGTGTATTTGCCTATATTTTTCTGGGCCAATTGGCGAGCTGTAAATCTGGTGCTTACTATCTACCAAATCATGTTGCGCATAGCCCACCTAGGTTGCTTGTTGATGATCAGAGGGAGACCGTTCGTCAGTCATCCGAATTGCAGAACGAATTTTGACGGTGCGTCATTCCATTGGACCCATTTTGAGTACCTTTGGGATGCTTAGTCGGCAAGGCTAGAGACTGTCGCACAAATGCTTACTTGAATCTTAGTCTTTCTCTCTGTTCAGTTTTGCTGAGGAACTGTGCCTCACAGTTCTGATTTTGGTCCCCGAATGTGATCAGCCTTGCATATTGCAGGGCTGCGCCGACCAACATCACCAACATCACGACTTTGAAACATCCAACGAGAGCATGCACAATGAGGTTCGATCCTGATATCTCACCCGATCTTGGTTGCGGGCGCAGCCGTGTGGTAGCGTTGTCCGCGAAACTGTGCCTCAATTTCGGAACGAGCGTCCAAATATGGAAGTGGTGTTGGTTCGATACGGCGGTATCGCAACCTTCTAGTCCAGATTCACTCTCACAGTCCTAATTCTGGAAGATACTAAGAACTCCGGACGCCGGCTTCGGTCTGCAACTGAGCGCCTATAAAGTGAAAAATTCTCCCTCGATTCTGAAGCTTTCTTGTATATTTATCCAGTTGCTCAACTTCGGACTCAATCGCACGACTCACCACAACGACAAAGCTATATTAGCCCGATACACCACACACCGTCAGTCTCGCAACAGCTCCTACCGCCGCCATGCGCTTCATATTCCTCACCGTCCTCGCTGTCCTCGCTGCATCAGTCATGAGTGCTCCCATCCCTTCTCCTGTCGAGGCAGCTGGCACGAACATTGCTCGCGATGCTGCTGTGGACGTTCAACTCGGTACTGACGGACGCGGATCTTACAACAAGAGAGCCGATGTACCTGGTACAGATGGCCGTGGTGGATACAACAAGGTCGTCGATGCAGCTAGCACTGATGGACGCGGCGGGTACAACAAATTCTAAAGCTTTGGATGTTTCGACAGCATGGGCATTGGACAGTTGGATGGCGACGATTGTAAGTCTGAAGCTTTTCGAGTCATGCTGTAGCAAATGGTTGATATTGAATTAGTGGGACTGTGCTGTCTACCTCGCTTGGGTTTTTCTCTGGTGTGGTTTTTGCCTGCTACCTGGGAGTTGGTGTTTCACATTGAGGAGAGATATCCGGTCCAATAGCTAATGAAGGGACTATCATGGACGCGGTATCACTTGTGTGTCAATTCAGATCGATTTTCGAATATCAACATTGCAGCATATCTAGTTGTGCTGTCTCAACGAAATCTGGTAACGATCAATATTGACGAGTCAATACCGTTTTCAGTTTCATATTGTTTCATGAAATTTCCGCACCACAAGTGGTTTGGTCAGGTGCATGTTAGGGAAGCTCTACAGCGCATCTCGGCCAAAGGTGTCGCAAGGAACACCCCAACTGACCTCGTCCTCGCTTAGTTTGCTACTGCCATTACTCCAGTAGCCATCTTCAAGACGTTCATGCTCACCACTACTTTCGTAATCTTCGTCTGCTTTCTCCGACTTCTACTTCCTCTGTTGATTCCCAGTTTCCCATTAATTCTGGTTCACACTCGTCATTGTCCTCGTCCTCGCCGAACAGATCCGGGCTGGTGACATCCTGTTTCTCGCATTCGGATTCCAAGCTTTCAGACTCAGAACTGCGAGCTGCGCCGATACATCTTTCTAGCAGATGCTCTGGTATATCACATAGAGGCGATAGATGGCCGCGCGCGGTCTGCATGTAGAGACTCGAACCATCCGTGGCCGTATCTGGCTTCGACACGTCATTGGGCCTCTGCGACTGATGATCTGGTCTAATACACCAGCCTTTATGTGATTTGTCATAGTATTCAGTATGTTCCTTCTTTTCAAGACGGAAGCCTCATTCCCTGGAACGTTCACGATATCAGGCGCTTTCCAGTTGACCCAGACGTTGTTGTGACAATCTGGGACTACGAATAGGCCATGAGCTCTGATGTAGTGGTAACCACAGAAGCAAGCTGCTTTGCTACAGGCAATGTAGCGATCTCCATCAACAAACTCAAACTTCTGGTTCACGAAAACATCATTCAAGACAAGCTCTGCATGAACCCGCGGCTTCCAGGTGGGAGCTGTGCAGCTACGTGCTAGCTCCTTGGAAAGCTGGACCAATCGATCAAACCCATCCTGGGCGTCTCGGATCTTCTCGATTGTATCTTTGTCATTTGCCATACGACCTGCTAATGCCTCCAGGGTTGGATTGCGCTCCTCTAGAGGTGGTGGGGAAGCAAATCCGGACGGTGCTCGGACAACAGAGAAGTTGCTGAGAAGGGGTTGGAGTTTTGCTGCAGCAAACACCACGGACTTGACAGCCTTCATGGTACGACTGAGGCGGTTGATATTGTGTGTGATGTTCTTGAAGCGCCCTACACAATGCTCGCCTGGTCGTGCTCGCTCTGTGAGATTGGCAAACTGGGCTGATTGACGTTCTGCATAGCAGAAGATACACAATTCATTTGGCTTTTCCAATAGACTCTGGATCTGTTCGAGCCATTCAACAAGACCACCATCTGACGTTTTCAGCATATCAAGCATATGTTTTCTCTTGTCCATCGGGGTACTTGCGAAGCTTCTGTGCCCGTCTCCGCAAGAAACGCCAATACATACTTGATCTCGGATTCCAACATCATCCTATAAATCTTGATTCTTCTCTCGCGAAATAGAACTGCGCTGTGAAAAATGTGCTTTTCCATCAGTCGTACCTGGTTGTCATCCAAGGCCTGCAGCTTTTGCACCTTATGTAGCACATCCTGGATAAACGTCTTGGATCGATCGGCCGTCGAACCACTGAAGTGGCAATTTGATGATATCCCAAAAACTACATTCTCAGTAGATACTTGCTGGAGAGCGATTGCTATCGTAGTTCGTCCTCCTTTATCCGAATCATACAATTATGCCAAGCTTCGGAGAAAAATCTTCGAAGTGTTCCTTTTTCATCTCCGAATGCCGATTCGTGTTGCAAAGGTTCCTCGGGAATGCGAACTCAATGACTCCTGCCAAGAACAGAAAGCATAATCAGGGCTTCATAGAAACGCTTGTTCTGCTTGGGGTTGATGGGAATGTACTTCTGTAACGAGCATGTCGGATCAGGCTTCTCAGCTAAGGAAAGCGAGTTGAGTGACAGGAATTTGGAGCGTGTTTTCATCTGTCCGGAATGGCTGGTCATTTCAATCACCTTACCAGCGTTCGTAATAAGATTTACTGCATTTAAAGGCCCTTGCGTTTTCTTGATCGGAGATTTGTGATGAAGATGTTTTAATGATGAACTTCCATTCTTATTTCTCCTTCTCATTGCAGAGGGCTGGACTCCAGACATCGTCTGCGAGTCCATGTTTCCTGATCCAGCTGCTAGCGGTGGTGTGTGTAAAGGTGTCTGTAGTGAAGATTTCGATCGAAGCTTTGCTGCTGTTCCGCCACTTGACTTTATCTTCGCTATGGCGGTGTTCGGAGTCAGACTGGGTACTTTGGGCACAGTCGTAAGCTCGCCAGATCCATCAGCTTTCTCCTTCACGCTTGACTGCGTTTGCTTTGTATCTCGGCTGCTTCTTCCGCAACGTGCCTTGCATCTGCAGTGGCCTGCCTCACGGCTTTCTTGGACCTTGTCATCACGGCGGGCCGAAAGACACGATTGAGGTTTTCGACTTGAGGTTGGATTCCACTTATTAGTACGACATCAATATGAGATGAAAAGGTCTTTAAAAGTCAGATCTCGAGAATCATGTTCTCTGAGATTCGATTTTCGCGGGATGCTGCAGCTTCGGGTTCGGCTGGCACTACTTAACACCCCTATCTGTTATGCAGCGAGACGAATCTAGACAGCTACAACGCCAACCCGCAGCTACTCGGTGTTTCTGATTGACATAGTACAGGGTAAATAATGTGATCTGCCTCGAGGCGATGGGCAATCGAGTCCGGCCGTAGCTTGGCTTAATATGAGACCTTTTGAAATATGAAGCATATGATTACCTTTCTGATAAATGATTAACTTTCTCATTGATCGCACAGCTATCAAAACTTTACGAAATAATAGCCACATTCGGGCGAGCTCTGGTTAATTTTTCCATAGAGCTGCAGGTATCCAATAACAATCATAATCATGATGATGACGAATAATGTCAGATTTCAGTAGCTGCAACTTGATACAAGCTGATAACAATATGAGGGATGCTTTAAAAATGAGGTTTTTGGTTCGAATAAGCACACTCACAGATTGAACAAAGAATGAATGAACATGTACACATAGTGCGGTGAAACTTTTCCTGAAGAGAATATCCGGCATTATTGGAGGTTTTGCATGGGTCGACGATGGCATGGGCGCATTAATACCGAGGCATATGAATATTCTAGGTCCTCCGAATGATCAATCCGGTCGTCATGATTAAAATTCAAAACAATTATTAAGAGTCTTTCACGTTCAGTAAAAATGATCACCCGATCCACTACCTTAGTGTACCGAAATGGTTCTGCCAGTCTAGATTGTTGCTGGGTGAGCTCTTAGCGGAGTATACTGTAGTAGTCGCGTAAGCCCCACGAACTTCGTCGCAGTCAAGAATTTCTCAACCAGCGCCATTCGCCAATTCATAGAACATCAGATCATCAAGATGATTACCGAAGCAGAAATTGAAGAGTTCATGGCGGCGAACAAGGGAAATTGGAGACCGAAGCAGAGACAAGCTGCAGTGCAGAGGAGATGGCCCGATCCGAAAGATCAAGAGTATAGTGTATGGTTAAGGAAGGATACCCGCAAGCACTTCTCCCCTCCTCGGCCTGGTGCTCCTGCACAAGAGATACTCCGGCTCATCTCAAAGTGCAACTTCCGGAACTCTGAAGATTGCGAACAGCTCCGATCAGCCATAAATAGTGGCGACAAATTTTGCTCACATGGCCCTTGGGAAGGATGAGTTGGGCGAGATCTACCGCATCGAACTGAGGACCGATGTTGATCGATGCTTCTTCTGAAGCTTCAACTACGTGCAGTCTTCTACCTTGTTACATCCTTGGAGTCGCCCCTGGCGTACGGATTGTACTCCAAGAGGAACCACCAGACGAGAGTGTCGCTTTAAATGAGACTGATGACAACCAAGATGGTGGTTTCACATTCTACCAGCTAGGAAAAGTACAGCACTTCTGTGGCGAAGACCTCAATGATCCAGAGGACGAGAACACCTGGTACGGTTTTGGTTTTGGAGCAGTCATCAAGTTTACGTTAAGTGGACGTGCGGGGGGGATCTACCTCCTTTTTGACTTCCATCCCGTGGACGAGAGTGCAGGTATGCTTGACTGCACCAAAAGAGTGCCAGAGTCATCATTGGGTAAGCTGCCCAGAAGGACTACTTAATTATCTTGCGCAAAAGTGGTTCCCCTCTCGGATCTTCCACGAATCTCTTTCGATTACGATCTCACACTTACGGAGGTTTGGTACTACCAGATTGGGATAGTCCGAACAGTCGAGGCTGGAGATGGCGGTATTGTTCATGCAAGTGTCACCGGCAATGGAGTCGTCAGCCACCTGGAGGACGTCAAGAATTGAGGATGTGAAGACGAGAGGAAGTCAGGTGATGAAGATACTGGGCCCATCTAAAAGGCTTTCTCTAGCTAGAGGCACGAAATGAGATGCTCAACATAAACGACGCAAAGCTGACTTCCATGTTGTGTATTATACTCATAATATTTGCTTGGCTTCTTTTGCGTCTGCCTCCAGATGAGAGACATTGGAGGTACGGCGTAGGGCAGCTACACATGAGAGCTCTCGATAAACATCCGATAAACATCCGATAGAACTTCCTTCTCACAAACTATCGAGCTTTCCGTTGACCGTATTGCTGTCAAGAGTGTACGGATAACAATAGCATTTTGCCGAACTGAGGTGTTGAAATCGGAGCAAGTCTCCAATAATGATAGCGCAGTCGTGATCAACGACTCATGATTCCGCGCATGGTGAGTCAAGACTAGTTGCAACTTGGTCCAATCCAATATCAGCATGAGGGCTGCTTTGAAGAGGAGATGCCTGGTTTTTGGTGAGCACAAGGACACATTTGACAAGGAATGAACATCTACTGACAGTGCGATGAAACTTCCCTCGAGAGGGCATCCAGAATAATGAACAGTCTTGCACAGGTCAACAATGCCATGTGCGCACTCTACACTGAGGAATGTAAGTATTCAAATTCGAGCAAAATACACTGAATTTGTGTAGGTACCATCGAGAGGAGTATGAATCAGGTTCACTCCCGCGAGAAAATCCGGATTCGGTAGAATCAACGAGGAATGGACAGAGGAGATCCGAGATGATTCCCAAGTAAAGGCAATGAATGTGTAGCTGTAAGATTGTTAGGCCATACCAAGAATATCGAACAACTAACTAGTGTGAAGGACATACAATGCTGTTCTTTTGTCGTGCATTTGCCCCACTAAGAACAGTGGAGGGGTCACTACCATTGAAAAATGGTAAACAAAACAAGAGTGGTAGATCTGCCCGGAATCTATCCAAATGCTGGAGATGAACTGATATCAATGCCATTGATAGCTTTGGCATGCCCACTTTATCTCTGTGGATCTCAAGCATAAATCCTCCCAAAGCAGACAGGTGGATTTGATTGAGACGGCCGTCGGCGTCCTCCTCTGACAATGGAAGTGTTGCGCAATGATTGATGAAGCTCTTGATATCCATGGTCCGTAAGATCTTTCGCGGAGGGTGATATTGTGTTTGAAACCACTTTCTAGTCCGTCAGCTTCGATACGTATTGAATTCAAAAAGAATATAGTGAATACTGACAGTGTGTAGGAATCTAAGAGACTCCCAAAGGCGTAACCACTGTGTGCGCTCTTCATTGTGAAGGCTAGAAAGAGGGAACGCTTCCGTCTCTAGTCCATTCGCTCGTCCTATTTTGAGAGCCAGGGCTGACATGTCAGTAGTTCTATCTGTCCCTTCGGGCTGAAGAACTGAATTCTTACCTAAGAGTCTCAGAGCTGTATCACGACATGTCTCCAAACGATATAAGCTCAATAGCGTTAATATACGCATCAGTGGAAGCTTAGAAATGAACTTTCCCAAGAGGTGGAGCCCATTTAGAGCTTCCCCCAACCAGAATTGCGAAATACGGCGCCTTTCCTCGCGGCAAGCTTCACCTGACGAATTTGCCGATCCAAGAGCAAGAACCAGACAAAACTCAACTACTGAATTCTCTTGGAGTCGCCTGGTCTCCACAAGCTCGCGGAAAGCTTGCCGTAAGTTCCTTTCACAAGATATATAAAGCACATGATTCATCTGTAGATAAATTTCCATATAGCTCTCGATTGTGGCATGAGGGACAGGGAGAAGACCAGGTCCGCTAGAAACGGATCTTGTAACAGTCATGTCACTCAGCAGAAGCGAGCCATGATAAGGATGATTGTTAGGTGCTTCTTCATGCAATTCGTGAAAATCTGGTCTCTTGTGCTACAGATGATCTGTCGAAAACTGTAAAGTGTCAACATATTTTTGTAACATAACCGCAGACCCACTGTTCGACCTTGACTAGCCAATGGTATGCTTACTGCATGTGAAAAAGACGATTCAGAGCTCAATAAGTTCGCAGTAAGCCTCTTAATACCTTTTAAGAGTTCCTCGGCACATGCACTTATACTTGGATGCGCACATTTGTGTTCCGAGACTGGCGTAGTGGAGAAGTGGGAAGGAGTTGTGGCCGTGTACGTGGACCCGAAGCAGTGCTTTTCGGGGCATCCGTAAGCAGCAAGTCGCAAGATCTCAGCAATCAAGCGATCTTCGTGCCTCTGGAGTTCCTCAGTAGAGGGGAGGTGCTCAGAGTCTGGCCAAAGATGCCTCCGAGCAATTTCCCGCTGGAGTTTTCTGCGATGTCCTAGTGGGATACCTAGGAGTGCTAGATCCGATTCCAAGATATTCGATAGAGCTTCCCAGTCGTCGAAACCAGTTTGCAAGAATCGAGGGAGGTAAGATTTGAGCCCGAGACTATCTAAAAGTTCTCGAACCTCTGAAGTCATTATGCTGTAGAGGTTATAATCAAGAACTTAACTGCTCTTTTGACGTGGCTATCGTTGTGTGTGATCCCCTGAAGTTCGTTACCACTGAGGGGCTGGCGGCTGAAACTTCTCGGGGAGTGAGGATAACCGACACCTTATATCCGATGTAATTTTGGGCCGATCGCTGGGCGCGTGCAACGGCCACCAGCGATCGCACGGCACGCACTTGTCTGTTTCCAGTTTGTTCTCCTTCCAGCCTCTGACGTACTGCTCATTTTCAAATTCTTGAACTTGGATCGACTTCTGGTATGGTCATTGAGTCAAGAATTGAAATTACAATTACACAATAAAAGGTGTACAAGCCTGTGCCTGGTATGCAATACTGTATGCTTCACTTGAATCGACGATCTCGCTACCGTAAATTGAGCTCCTAGACATGAAGCTTTGTCAAAATCTGCTACCTAGTGCTAATAGATGTATCAAAAACAAACAACGATACTCCCGGGTTCATTGACACAATCCCCGTCAACTTTCGCCCCGACTACTCTTCGAAACGGCATGGGAGACAGTTCTGAGAAGTAAGAGTGACTTTACACCAAGCTTCGTATGTACACCGAGAGCCTAATGTAATAGACATCAATTATAAGAGAACTTCTCGTAGCGTTAGTTTCCAGGCAACTCGGTACCATGAGCTTGCCTCAGGCTGGTGGCGCTAAATTCTTCAAGCTGTAGAGCTACACGTGTGCCCAATGGTACTGGCCATGGGCAGCCCTGAGCAAACCTAGGATCTGCAGTACCCTGCCTACCATCTGAAAGTCGTACGATTATTCTTTGCCCATGGTAAAGATCCTGGTAAGCGCTCACTTATCTTGCCGGGGAACTGAACTAGATGGGAGATGCGACAGATTCGTCCGCGCCGACGGAGCTATGCAAGATGCAAGTCAGCTACAAACTGTGATGCATGTCTCACGAACTTGGCCAAGAATCTGATTCTGCGGTGGGGATGTACTGTAAAGCGCTTGAGCCGCTGAACATCCGAATAGTTTGAAATTTGCGAGGATTTGGAAGAGGAACAGCAGGAGAGAATGTGGAAGCAAACTTTTTAACAACTCCAAATTCCTGCAAGGACTAAACACACTTCGGGAGAATGCATCACTATTTCCGACAAATTAGACAAACCGAACCATTGGGAGTCAAGTTTATATCTAGTATCGTGTTTTTCTAGAGTATAGCGAGCACGAAGACCGAGATCATAACTTCAAAAATTTACGGCTTCATCCTTCCTCATGATAAACCATCCTCCCTTTTCCCAACTTCCACTGCCATACAGCAAGACTCTTCTCATCTGATCATCTCTGATTGCTGTGAGAATAGCTTCTAGCCTCTGAAAATCAATCGGTTTCAAGATCCAGCCATCAAAGCCAGCTTGAACGTATTCGTGCAAGCGAGCCTCGGCCAGAGATGCAGAGACTGCAACGATTGGAATCCTGCCATAGGCTACCGTATTCTCGGATAAATCGATTGATGTTACCATGTTTGATTCGATATTGCGGATTGCCTTTGTGGCCTCCATTCCATTCAATAAAGGCATCTAAAATCCGACTCATCAGTTTTTGCTTTCTCCAGAGAATGTAACAAAAAGGAAGACTTGAGGACTGCGGGCAGGGGTGATTAGCGTTACCTGAATATCCATAAGAATTATGTCGAACGACCCTGGGGCAGCTTGAAAAGCGTCCAGACATGCCTTGCCATCGACCGCTACATGGACAGTATGACCTCGCTTCTTCAACCGAGTCTCCAAGAGACGGCTGTTCAAGGGGTTGTCTTCTGCTACAAGAATGTTGAAGGTTGATCGGTCATCTTGCGGCGCGAGGGTGGGAAAGGGGTATTGGTTCTGGCTTGACATGCTGTTAGACTGACTTGTCACATCTTCCTTGGAAAGGGGCAGCCTTGATGTTGATGACGAAGGTGTACTACCGGCTTTAGAATGCCTGCGATCGCCTTCAATGTCCTCAACATCCAAGGCCATTCGATCGCCCATACTATCTGTTCTCTGGAACAGCGGCGATTCCTCAGGCGGAGTCACAAGCTGTGATGACAGACGGCGGCGTTTGCCGAGGTCAAATTCAGCTGGAGTCCGAAGAGGGATAGTTAGAGTCACCCTTGTTCCCTTCCCCAGCCCCTCCGACGACATAGAGATCTGACCGTGATTGATTCTAGCAAATCTGGCAGCTGTCGCTAGGCCAAGTCCGATCCCAAATTTCGGTTCATTGGTCACTCCGCTCACAGTCGTAGGTGTAGTGCCGCTCTCATCATCGTCTTCCAAAATCTGTTCAAAGTCTTGAAAAATGGCATCTAGTTGCTGTTCCGACAGCCCTTGACCTTCGTCCTCGACGGAGATCTGTATCGAAAAGGTGTCTTGTGCAACTTCGATACGGCGCAGGGAGACACTGATACATCCACCTTCGGAGCAGTTGGTTGCATTGGCGAGCAGATTAGAAAGAACTTGTCTCAGTCCATTGGGATCACACCGAATGATACGAGGAACAGCAGCCTCGTCTTGGGGCCTGACATTTATACTCCGCTTCTCCAGCTCGCCTTTGAATGCTGCAATAATTTCAGACAACATAGATCTCAAGTCGACGTTGTCCTCGTGGGCTGACGGTCCGCCGCTTTCTGCCTCCGTGAGTCGCAATAAATCGTTGACGACAAAAACAAGAGACTTTGATGCTTCCAACGATATTCGCAGATGATGGCGCGCTCGCTCATCTAGCACTTCCTCGAGGGCCACTTCCAAGTAGTTTATGATGCTGTTGAGCGGTGTTCTGACTTCATGTCCTGCGTTCCGGATCAAGACTCGTGTCATGCGATTTCGTTGGACGATTGCCTCCTTCTGGCGCCAGACTTCGATGAATCGTCCATATAGTGTCGTTAGGACTGCCGCCGATTCAACTCCAGGTAGTTAGCGATCTGCCGGATAGCTGATGGTAGTAGCGAGGATGAGTTACCTTCGTCTTCAGTCCACGGTCGACTAGTTCCACTAACGCTCTCAGTCCATCTCTTAAAGCTGCTCCTGGGCTCGAGGTAGCTAGCAGTTGATGAGGCCATCTTCTGATAAGGGTTACCAGCCCAGTGAATTTCCTTTGTCCTGGCTCTTCTGAAGAATACTAGAAATTCAGACCCGGTAAGCGTTAGGGGGACGACGAGCATCCCCGCCAAAATAGATAATTTCCTGGGATAATGGAAATCGGGGCAATCCTTCTCGATAGCGTGTGAACTAAAGACATTGGTGAAAGAACGTTTTCGAATGTAGTACAAGAGAGCGATACATTCATTGTATTCTGCGAGCTTGCCAATCGTCCTAGCCTCGTCTCTGATCACAAGAAACCCGAAATCAGCTCCAAACATGTTGAGCAGATCCCCAGAAGAGCTAGTGATGTATGCGAATGGTGAAGTCTTCGGCGCCGCATTGGATAAGGGCCGTCGCACTCTGATCCTGGAGCTGAACAAAAGTTTCTCGATGTTGGTGCTAGCGATATCGCCCAAGCCACGGCAAAGCTCTCGCAGGGGCAATGAGATGCGCATACCAACCCCATAGTTGTGGCAGCTGACGAGACCCCAGAGATTCTGGTTGACCACTAGTGAGATCGACATGCTGGCGTGAACACCCATATTGGCCAAGTACCTGATATGGATGGGACTCATAGCCCGCAGATAAGAATGCTCGAGATTCAGGGGTGTTTTTGCATCGTCGTAGGTGCGACAGACCAGCCGAGAAGTATCTTGCTCGCGATCGTACAATACTCGGATCTTGTTGCTTAGGTACATGTCGCGAGCTTGTTTAGGAATATCTGAAGCTGGATAATGAAGACCCCGGTAGATATCTGTCGAAGCCTTTGTGTTGACCATTTCGCTGACAACAGACCCTTTTGGGATATTAGCCCGTGTGCTTTGGATAATAAAACCACACATAAAACCACACTCCAGGTTCTTAGTTTTGGTCTGACTTGACAATCCCGCCGGTAGCTTGGAGTCAGCTCGGTACAAATTTGAAAGAGCACCTTAAGTGCCTAACTACGATACTGAATGCTCAAGGGAAGGCATAGTCCAATGAACCTCACATCCACGCTATGGAGGAGATGCTTGTAAAAGGCTGGGAATCGATGACGAGGATCTTTCAATAAAAATGTCCCCGGCCGCAGTAGACATTAATCTTCGTTGATTCACAAAGATGAACAGCACTACAACCAACGAGAGAATAGGAAAAACTCACCAGCAGCATCGTCATCGAACCGATATACCATTACTCGATGAAAGCTCGTGAGTTCGTAGACCAGCCCGACAATTTTGTCCAAGAGATCTGAAAGTTCTGTACAGCTGCCAAGTTGCACTTGAATCTCGGACAGAACGTGAAACATATCCATTGGGCCTAAAGACCGCGAACTTTTTCGAGCCACATGTAGGACATGAAGAGGTTTGCTTTTGACAGTCGTCGATTGAAGGTACTCTTCCGAAGTTACCTGGTGATCTATGACATGAACTGGTGTCTCTGGACTGAGGACAGGTGCATCAGCAGGATTGAAAACATCTTGCTGCAGCTCGAATTCGCAGATAATCAGTTTTGATTCCGGGCTGATATGTACAGCGCAGAAAAGTAGAATCGGAGCCCCTCGTAATGATGTCAACGAGATTTGGAAAACGTCAGGGTGGCGCGATGGAGGATTAGCCATGAGTGCATGACAGCGGAACACAAATTCTTCTCTGTCGTTGCGTGTCATTACATCAGTAAAGCAGCGAAGGTCAAATAGGTCCTCCGAATCCAGTCCGATCACGCTACGTGAGTTGTCGCTGACAATCCGGACGAGGAAAATGCCAGCCCCCTCCGCAAGAGCAATCAGTGCTCCATATCTTTGTATTGCTCCTGGGATATGGATGGGCTCGTCCTCACAGCGGTAGATCTCTCGACCGATGGCCGATGGGGAAGATGGGGAATGGCCAGGTCCTGGAACATACTCATGCGGATTCGTCAGGTATCGCTGTGTCGCAGATGATTCGCTCGAAGGGCGCCCCCAAAATGGAAGAACAGTAGATACCAATGGAGGTGATTCAAGAGACACATTTATGAGCGACGAGGTGGGAGGGCTAGGGTTCACGTCGGCGACGCTGTGTTCAGTTTCAGCAACAGATGCAGGAACAACTATGACAGGTCGTTAGCATACGGGGTTGTATACGAAAGAGATTGATTTTGCGAACTTGAGACTGGTTTTGATCTGGTGACTGTTACATCAATGCGAATCGGAAAGACCCTTTCTATTTCTGGCGTGAGATTAGAGCTCCCATGCGGGCGATTCTCCTGCGCGATAACATCGCTCCTTGTGAAAGTGCTGGCTTTGCTTTGTTCATCCAGAAGTGAATCCATCTCTTCCTCCGAAGAGCTCGGAATGCTGCAAATTCGTGCCGGATCCAGTCTGAGAGGAACATGCGGGTATCTAAAGAGGGTATGGTACCAAGGTATTGAAGTGCAAGCGAAGAGGGAGATTCAAAAGAGATGAAGAATCGACTTGTCAAGCAGCTGAAGCTCAGTATGGAGCCAGAGGACGTAGCCCCTTCTATGTCGTAGCAAGGCTGAGATACTCCAAGTGAATAGTAGTCGTATAGCAGGCATACACAGGAGCGTAAGCTTCACTGCTGTAGTGCACTAAGCTGGACTTGAATCACTTCTTTCGATTCGATTTTAAGCGACCGACCAGCTCGCGACGATCGTCAATGGTGGATCGTCGATCCAACGGACTCTTCAACTTTGTTCTTTCTATCCAGCCACCCGCCTATCCATGCGGAGGAAAGGTTCCTAACTTGCTGTCTGGTCCCTTGGTCCAATTCGTCCGTCCACTCAACCGGGGTTCGGGCGTACACCCAGTGTCGGCTCCTGGTAGCTGGGATAAGATCACAATTGGTAGGGTATATAGAAAACAGATTCTAGGGGAGCGGACACGATAAGCGCACGATTCAGATAATAGCACAAAACAAACGATAAGCGAGACGACGAGAGGCTGGGGTAGCGTGCAGGGCAGGGTGTGCATGCCGCAGAGCAACAGCACGTCTGTCACTCATGCATGAGAGCGGATCTCTAAACCAGCGGTCTAGGCCCTAATCGCCATCGACACCCTGGCCGGCCTCCTCAATTCTTTTATTCTTTTCAGAACTCCTGCTCTTCATACTAAGAGGAAAACTCCTATAGTTGATGCGCAACGCGGCTTCTGTAGAGACTTCACTCGACGTCTCTATATTCAACTGAAGAACCTTGAAAAGAGGTTCCGCCAGTGTCAAACGTGACCAAAGTCAAGTTGAGGCTGACGGAGAGACTTCTTCAACTGAATATCAAATTAGCACAGTCGTTCAAAGGAAGCAAGCAAGCGAGCTGGACCACGTACCGTAAAGCAACTCCGGACTTGCTTCCGGGAATACCTCAAGCAGAGCGTTGGCGTAGTGGCGGCGAGCAAGCTTCTCCAGTGACCAATAACCGCTTCATTTCCTTGTCTATGAAATGCTCAGGGACTTCGAAATCGAAATCAGCCCACAAAGGGCCAGTTCATCAGGCCACAATCATCCTTGGCACTGTGCCTGGATGTTTCCGACCAACGCGAGTTGTAAAGCAATGAACCTTCTGACCGTAGTCTGACCTGCACGTTTCGGCGATTTCATGGCGCTAGTCCCAAGCCACGAGAGAACGGCGGCTTGCATAATAAGCCTTTATGAGCGGAGTCCAAATCTATTTCAGAGCGTGCTGTATCGTACAGCGCTGCACAGTACCGTTGATACCCTACGTGCTGCTGAGGGACGATTTCGGCGTAAGATCGGAAGTCGGATGTTCTGCGGCTGACTTTTTACAACTCGAAGGAACTGTCAAGAAACGTGACCGTGCTGTGGTAGAATGGATCTCAGGAATTTCTTCCAAGAGAAGTCATTTCCATACCGCATGACTAGCGTCAATGAAAACTGCAATCAATCTGGTTCTTTCAAGTCAAGATATATATTTCCAGAATCCGATCGAGTTGTTCTTCTGCTATTGTTAAGACAAGCTTTTGTTAGGCCTTGGGACATGGATTTATCGACGAAAGCTTAACGAGTAATTCTTTCGACATTTATGGATCGGTTTCGATTTCAGCCAGTTACCGGAGTCACCTTGGGACATCAACATCCAGAAGGCAAAAGTATGGAAGCTCAATAATATGTTCCATGTTACAATTTGCAACAAGCAATGGGAGCTACTTATCCTATTTTCTTCTTCGCTTTCTTGGCACATCAATTCAGCTTTCCATAGTATCCTCGTATCCTCAATTATAAAACGTGCCATCACTGGGTATTTTGCATCGCCGAGAAACATCACCAAGTTTATTTTCCTATTAGCACATACCTACCTTTCAAGAACGACAGTGATTTAAACTCACGTAATATCGAATCAATACCTCATTCGACTTAGTTCTAAAGGAAACATCTCTTGTAGAAACCACCTTATCTATCCACCAACACAGCCATGTCCGCGAGGACCTGACTCAGCTAGATACCGAATAAACGAAAGCTTCGTACAAGTAGATGAAAGATCTCACCGGTACTTGACCCCATAAATTCCATTAGCATGACTGATTTTTGGCGCATCTGCTGGGCATCACCTGGCCGTAACGAAAAGCCTCTTCCTCCTGGGGATCCAGCCGATACGTATCTTGAACTTAAGAACTCGGGGCCATGCTATTTCAACAATAGCATAAGCCGGAAGTGAAGTTGAAAGATTGGAAACAGATCGACGAGCTGCACACGCCCGGATCACTGCATCGAAATACTTGAATGCTCATCTACAAACAATATCCGGTGCACGCCAAGTAAGGAGAACCAAGATGTTGAAGATTTTAAAGACACATTACACTTCAAGGTGACTGATGTTGACCTCATCGCTTTGATGCCTAGTTTAATAGGAATCCTGCTCCAGACTACTTCTCCTTCCCGCCAGGACAAGCTTCATCCCATGCTCGACTCAACCCCTCCAAGTGTTGGTTCCAAGCAAAATATTAAGATAATATCTTGCGACACCTCCTACCGGTGTTCTAGACACATCAGCAACATAGGAAAAAGGGCAAAAAAAACTCTCCAACGACATTGTCCATTTAACCTACTCGTCGACAACATCGCGGCAGACGGTGCAACAGAGCTCGAAAGGTAACCAGGTATTCAGGGGATCCCAAAGGGAATGAAAGGCCTATATGAGCCCAGCAGGTCTGCCATTAGATATGAGCTTCGTGCCCAGCTCAAATAGCATTCTCAACCATACTAGTACCTGCCTTCAATCGTCTACGTGATAGACAGACTTCTCAACCATCAGAGATCAACCACAGCCTTCTGTATTTGTACCGAGTAAATACTGGACCTTGATAGGGAGGCCCTAGCCAGAATCAGGTTTGTTGTAAAGCCCAGGGAGATATGTTTGCGATTAGACGAAGTAATCTGAAGATCGTTTCAAGAGAGATGAGATAAACCTGAGCGAAGGATGTCCAAATTCCAGGATGTGGTCCGTGCACGATCAGGTGATGCGTTTCGCCTGATAATCGGACGGGACGGGACGCGACGGGGCAGGAAATAGAAGTACGCACTAGCTAGCCTTGTTTACCATGTGGGAATCTAAGCTTCTCCACTCGCTCGCTCACTCACTCACTCACTCACTCTGTTCCATTTTAACTCCATCATTTCTTCTCTTCCCCGCACGTTCACAGTCGAGAGTTTAGTCCCGCTTGAGCTAGCAATCCAAGCGTGGCCTCGAAGCTACTTCTATCATCCCATAAGTTTCCTTGCAGATATCGTCTGCTCCATCACCCGACAACAGCGCGGCGACGGTCGAAGGTAAGGTAGCTAGACATGGCTGATCCGAGCCCTGTTCAGATGATCCCGAATGAATACCGTCACTATGGTCCGCTAAACTCCAATGACAAGGAGATCCGACTGCTCCGCATCCTTCCAGCCGCCTCCGACGATGACATCCTTGTGGTTGCGGTATTTCGCACGAACCTCGCAGATTGTCCTGGATACAGAGCGCTTTCATACTGCTGGGGAAGTTTGGAGGAAACGAGAGAAATCGCTGTGACATTCCAGAATGAAGATTATGTGGACTCAACTTGGAAGGAGGATAATATCTGTGCCTTCGATAACGCCTTTCATACAGGTCTCAACAATACCAATGGAACGCCTCTTGTGATGTTTAATATCACCGCCAACTTGCACCTCGCACTCTGCTCGTTTCGTAGGTCCAAGATGATGGGCTTCCTTTGGGCGGATATGCTGTACATCAACCAAGGAGACGTCAATGAGCGTTCAAGCCAAGTTGGAATCATGAAGTCGATATATGCGACGGCTGATTTAGTCGTCGTCTGGCTGGGGAATGACCAGGAGGTTCACTCTGCACTTTTCGCCGTGGACAATTATGAGCTCACTCTTTTCAGCCTTGCATTAGAGGGAGCGGGCTGGAACTCTGCTGTTAAATCCCTGCAGAAGTTTGTACTCAAAGTCTACGTTGAAAGACTGCAACGCGGAGAAAAATCACAACTCTATCCTGCTGAGTCCATCCGTTCTTCTCCATTTATTCGGTTTTTGTGCAGAAACATATCAAAGATACGACTAGTCTCAAGCCAGGAAAGGAAAGCGGGTGGGAGTGAGCGGACGCCTGATGCCGAAATCGACGAACAATTCCGAGAGACTTTTGAAGCTTTCCTTCTGTGGCTTCACCTTCCTTTCCTCGAATTTGTGGAAGGCGATTCTTGGTTGGACAGGCGGTTCCGGACGTACTGGAGAAGCATCGTGGATCACCGGTCTGCTATGTGGCAGTGGCTGGAGTTCTCCATTGCCTCTCAACTCAAAGTCATAACACACGATCGTTTATTGCAACCCCCACAGAACATAATTTGTCAGTGATTTCTTCAAACAAATGGTTCCGCCGAGCGTGGGTCTTGCAAGAAGTTGCAAACAAGTCAAATGTCTCTATCCGCGTTGGGACAGATGAAACCGACTGGGTTGTATTTCGTTCCATTTTCACAGTCTTTTTGGAGGCTGTCACAACCTGCGCAGGGTGGAATCATTGCCTGGTTCCCCCGACCACAGTACTTCCGCCGATATGGAGAGACATATCCAGAACAGGCTCCGGTGTAATGCCCATAATAAGAATCTTGCTTAATTTGACTGATTTCTACTCTACAGACCCACGAGATATGGTGTACGCAACGTACCATCTTGCATCGGACATCCCTGCAGAATCTTTGAACCAGATTATACACACTCGGTCGCCGAGACATATTCGCGATTCACAACTTGGATTATGAGGACAACCGGGTCGTTGGAAGTTCTTTCGAGAATGAACACTGGGTTATCATGGATCCAGTCTAAGGAGATTCCCAGCTGGATACCATGTTATAACAAAAGGCCCCCCCCGGGGGCCTTACGCCTTGGGTATATAGACAGTGTCGGGCTGGCGGAGAAACGAAAACTGTCATCATATCCACTACGCGCTCGTCGGTTTTGCATGTTGGAGGATTTAAAATCGCAACAATAGCTGCCCTCATCGATCCGACGGCCGTTAACGATTTCCGGTATTTCGACTCCGAGAGAGGGAAAGAACTACAATTAATACCATTAAAAGAAATCGATGTTCCCAAAATCTGGCTTTGTGTGAACCGTATACACCGTGCAGAAGATTTTGGAAGATTGCCAGTATCACAGTGTCTTGAGTTTCCTCAAAGCCCGAGCTTTACTTTAGCCAACTTCTTGAGGGTCTTCACGCAAGGATCTAAAGAAGGTTTGAATCGATTTGCAGCGCTTTGGGCCAGAAGCGATCCATATTTTACCTTGTTTGACAATGCTCTGTGGTATCAGCAAAAAATGCTTCGATTGATACAAAAGGGACATGTAGTTCCAAATCCCGCGGTCGATAAAGCGTTTCAAGATATGCTTCTTGGAAACAAATGTTTCTTCTTCAGTCAAAACGGAGAGTTTGGACTCTGTCCCAAGGGAACTCGATGCGGAGATGTCGTCGTGGCCCTTCACGGTAGTAATGTCCCCTTTATACTACGACGCCGGTCTTTCCCTTCAGGGACATCTGCTGCGGAGCAACTAAGGCAAGGTCAGAAGTACGAGCTGGTGGGCGCATGCTACCTGGAAGGGGCTATGGAGGGTGATAAGATGGATAGTCCTCATTGGCACGACCCTCTTCATTCTGAGCCGCTCGACTTCGACCTGTGTCTTGATCCAACCGGGGGGTCCCATCGTAGAGGAGTCTATCGAACGGAGTTCTTCCACATTGAATAGTTCTGAAGTTTGAACTTCTTTGGACTTTAGTTGGAGCAGCACATGTTTCGCCATTCTCAACTCCGAACATTGCAGCCCCGGGCATGTGACCTCTGCCCCTCCAGTCGAGTTGGAACGAATCATGGCAAGCACCTCCACGAAGCTGTCACAGTTGTATGGACTACCAACCTCTCCAACAATACAAAAGGCGCCCCTAAGTAGCTCACCAGCGAGTTCGCCTACATTATCCTCGTATAAAACAATTCTTACCAAGTCCCCTCCTCCTTCCGAAACCTCCAACGTATACTCACAGGTATTGCTTCTTCAGTAGTTCATTCCCCATGTCTCCGACATCTACGAAATACACTGCTATCTCACAACCTATCGAACTTCTCTGAAGCAAAGAAAGGCAGATAGTCTCCCCAACAAACCCCCCTAACAAGCCCGCTAATCATCTCCCTTCCAACCACCAACGAACCCTCTTGTCAGCCGAAATGACCTTTCAAGTTCGCTCCGCATACCCTTTCAACTACACTTTACGCGGAGGTGAAACCTCCTTCTCCTCTCTTATCAAGCCGCCCGATGCAGCTAAGTGACGATGTCAACGGCAACGCATTGCTAAGTATCTCGTTGCTTTCAGATATTTTCGTAGTCGCCAGTACGTGAAATATGCAAGACACAATGAGTCTTTCGACGGCGTTGCCGGAGCGAGTTTGACTGAGACTGTTCTGCTCGAGAAATTGCTGAAGATATTGAGGTAGGTTTAGTTTGGAGGTGGCGCTTTTCAGTATGATGTTACAGATTGAGAGGGTGAAGCAGGCGTTCAGGCAGGTCCTGATGTTGAGGGGATAGTTTAGATGGACTGAAAGGGGGGTGGGGTTGCTGGAGGTATGTGGCGTGGAAGATATTGAGGGAGGATCGGATGACGGCCTGTGAAGTTGAAGAGCACGAAGGTGGCGTTACAGAGGAGGAGGCAAGCGTTAGGGCAGGCTCTTGAGAAGGTCAGGAGGCGCCAGGAAGTAAAGGACATATTAGGAAGTGCATGGGAAAGGTCTCCGCTTGTGATCTGGCTCCGTGTTAGATCGTCTCTTTTCAACTCTAGGGTGTCACAGTGTATGATGGTGGAGGTGTGGGGGCTTGCTGGACGAATTGTTTATTCAGGTGGGGCGCCATATTTATAACATCTCGCTTAAAAGGGGGGGGGGGGCTGCCTGCAGAACTTCGCACAGCCTCTTTACCTGAGCACAATGAACATGCTACAGGTCCGTATCATATTTCAAAGATATGTTGGAAGCCGAATATAAGAAAATAAGTCTTCGCATTTGCGTCGCATTCGTCGTAAAACCTCAGACCTGCCAGCGAATGCGACTCTATAGACTATAAGTATGAGCTCAAGCTCCCCCCGCTTATGCTTCTTTATGCCCTTCAAGTGTCACAGTATTAGCAAGCCGGTCTAGCTAGAGTACAAGTATGCATGAATGAAAAACACTCAGATCAAACCATAATCCCAAACTCCGTTTGCAATAGCTGCCATTCATCGAGCTCATCTCAAGGCGTCGAGCTGACGAGATGTGATGTCAACAGACAGCCATCTTAGTAATGGTATTCATCATCCATCTCAAAGTCATCGCAAACAAGATTTTGACCACCAACGACCCAAGGCATCTCGTCATCCAAGACCTCAGTGCAGGTGAGATGCTCACGGGGACGGTCATTAGGGCCACGAACCAACTGGGATCGATCAACAAGTAGTTCGGCAACAACATTCTTAGCCTCGGCCTTGATCTGCTCGAGTGCAGCAATGAGAAGACCCTTGGCCTTTGGACTCATGTCAAAGCTCTGGTGGAACTTATCGAGAGTCTCGGCTCGGAGGTATGTAGCGTCGGCAGCTCCGATGGTACGGTAGAACGACAAACCTCCATCCTTGGCCTTATGGTGAAAGTTGCTGAAGAACGCCGAGGTGATGAATTGACGGAAGACAACCAGGGCTTGCCAGAGGTAGATATCGGCAGCATAGATGGCACGGCCAGGAATGGTCTCGGGATCTTCCTTGTGAATCATGCGGTCTGGGTAGAATTCCATCAGAACACGTTCAACGCGTAGCTTCTTGTCCTTAAGCTCCTTAGCTTTTTGAACGATGAGTGCCCAGATCTTCGGCGCCACGGGTCCGTGATCTCTCTTGTTCAGGAACGTGCGGTCAACACCATTTTCCAAGTGATATTTACCAACAATGTGAATCAAACACTCTCGAAACATCAATGGCGACTGCAAGCGAGCAGCAACCTGGATCCATCCCTCGGGTCTATCACCGATATGCTTCCATAGGACTTGGTTGAGGCGGAGGAAGTTAGCTTCGATGATCAGACGAACGCAAGGAACGGCTTCAAGCCATACTGCAGCTTGGAGAAGATTCGTAGCATCCATAATCATCGGACGAGCCTGATCATCGTCATCGGCGAAATTTGGCTCCAAATTGTAGACACAACGGAAGAAGTTGTCATAAAGTTTATTGTATTCAGCTGATTCCCCCAGGCCGTTACGGTTGGACATGATGTTGAAACCCTTGTCCTTAGAATTCTATTTCCGATTAGCAAACATCGTGAGGTTTGACATGCACGGATCACGACTCACGATCTTATCGAACTTCATATACTTTAAGCCCTCAGGATCAACACCACGAGCTTTGTGATCGGCAGTCATGATGATGGTCCACTTGATAAAATTACCCTCATCTCTCATACGTCTGGTTACGGTGATACCAGAATTCGCATCCAAGAGGCGAGCAAAGACGGGAGACGCCTTCATGAGAATGATGCTGTGAAGCTTCCAAGTCTTACCAGAGGGTGAGATGATGCGGATATCGGCATCGTTGAACTGAGGATAAGCGTTTGTTCGCTCATCAACAGGCTCGGGAGATGCGTCAGGATAAACTGCACCGGCGCCAGAGAACGAGCGATGGTGTCCACTGCCATTCGAATAATATTCGACGAGTCCTCCATTGATAGTGTGATTGACCCCATTTGACATGCCGTTCATATATCCACCAACAAGGGAGTTCTGATACCTGTAACTATCGTTCCCGAAACCATGACCAGTGGGCGTGGAGTTGTACTGTGGGGTGCCTTGAGCATACGATTGACCACCAAAGATGTTGCTACTGCCACGCTCTTCGCCTGGTACATAAGACGAAGCACGACTGTAACTATTGGTGTCTTCATCATCTGCACCTGGCGTGAGACCTCCTTGACGATCATCATACATTCTGGCAGCTTGTTGGCGAGGTGTTGGGTAGTCACGACCATTGCGAGAGTCCGGATGGCCGAGGCCTGGGATGCGGGAAGCTCGTCGGCTACCAGCCATTTGTGCGATTGGGTGACCGTTCTGAGTAGGGACTGGTGTTGCGGATTCCATACGGTGATGTTCCATACCATTTGGAGTGGCTGGGCGAGAATCAGATCCGTGAGGATGCATTGTCTGAAAGAAAGTCAGCACATGAGGGAGGAAGTTCTGCGGAGTACTTTATTTACCACACCTAACGGGCTGATTTACTTCTACTTAAAGAGAGGTTGGGATCGACTTTCCAACTCCTGAGTGACAATGGTCACAATTAAGACTTGATCCAGAAAAGATAGATCGCAGATTGGTCCCAGTTCTGAAACAATGGAAGACCTGAAAATATATCATGTTAGTGGCTAGATATTATGTTGAGCAGCAAGACAAACGAGGACTTTGAGTAGAAATCGATGAATCGTGATTGAGATGGGGCCAGTAACTGGATCTGTATGAGGACATTGAATGTATCGAGAATAACAGATACGTCCGTCTTCAGGTCCAAGGACATTGATAATTCCGGAGCACAGGTGCTTTCACGAAAGGCCATATGGGAGTAAGCGATTTACACAAGCTCTCAATTGAGCTTTGGTCAACTACCAATTCCTCAGTCCACAATGGCAGAAGACGATTGGTACTGCCTGACACGCGGGAAGTTCGAATATCCCACAGTAGAAATTGTACTCACCAATGTCACAAATCCAACTTCCGACTTTGAGCATCCAAATATTCAAGAGCCAGGATTCCTTCTGCGAGTCGACCTGTATGATGGGATCGAAGCACTCTTCGACAAAACTCTGATTTCGTTCGATGTTGACTTGTATGCTCGAGTAGGAGTGGATGATCAAAGGTCTGGCAATGTCCTAAAAGACGTTATGACTTGAGGGTTGGGATTGTGGATGAAGACAGGAGCGATGTCCTGTTTGGGATCTATCCTGCGGGAGGGTTAGCATGCGCGCCATGTGCTGGGACGGGGTGAGGATTTACGAATGGCAAGAACGCTGCTTGCTTTGATGGGTGGCCTTGGGTCTAGTACCAAAGTCCGAGTGGTGGTATGTAGGAGTTTCGAATACGTATTCGGCGTACGAAAGGAGATTGTGGGTTGAAAGACCTATCCTGGTGGTCAGTTCGATCTCTAGAGTCGAATATGGCTAAGCAGATGATGTCGCGTTCTCAATGTCTGAACATGTTCTGGACATTCAAAGGGAAGTTGCTGGAGGATGATCAAAAATGCCCAAACATCACACCTTGGTTGGGATTCAATCAAGTCAGGCTGCTTGGAGAATTCTCGCAACGACAATTGAACGACTGATCAGTGTTTCGAAATGCGTCGAGGACTTTGAAGGCGATGGGGATGTGAAGAGGAAAGAGGTTGCAGGAAGCTCAAGTTGGAGGATGGGAAATGAGTTGGGTAGCATGTGGCTCTCGATCGCGAGGACGGGTACAACGCTTTTGAGGTGAATTGGGATGGTAATTCCAATGTCGCGAAATGACGTCGAACAATGGGAAAGTTGAGGATGAAGGAGAGATGTGTTGATTGAGAGTTAAGAGAAGATGAGCATCGGGCAATATCCTGCCCAAGATACTCCGTGATTGAAGAAGGTACTCACCATACGCAGAGGGAGCGCGAGAGCTGGCAGGAGTTATTTTGTCGCCAGAAGATTGGAAGCTTAATTCGAAAAGTCTTCTGCGCCAATATATGTCAGTTCTAACCTCAATTCCACGCGTCTCAAAGTCAATATCCAAATCACCCACCTGACTTCCTCAATCCTCACCACAAGGATCGAATCGCCTCTCTCCTGTCAAAATCCAGGCTTACAGTCCTATCAACACATCAGCAATTTCTGCCCCCTCTTTTTAGGATATAAATCTTACTCACCGAGTGTTCAGATAGTAAGTTGTCAGACTAGAAAGCGTTGAAGTCGAGATCGAATCTCTGTTTGTGTTTGGTTTGAAAAGGATCGGGATGGTCGTCAGGGGTGTTTATATGTTTATCTCGCCTTGTGGCTGCTAGCGCGGTTTGAGCAGGCTGGCGCTAGCTAGGGTTTTTGAAATGCGCTCACCGATGACGGTGCCGGCGTGAGAACGACAAGAGAGGTGAGTTTGTTGATTTTTTGGACAGGAGATTCGGAAAAGTTGAGGTGGAGTTTAGATTGATACGACAATGTGATCAACGTGGATTGGTGGGTGGAGAGGCTTTGGTTCTTGAAATTCGGAATCCTTGAGCGCCTCTGTAAAAAGGTTACGAGAGAACTTTGGATGTAAGATCAATCTGTATTTCAATTTTTGTTCTTGGGGGCTTCCTATTGTGATTTTGAGGAAGCTGCTATTTCGAGTCCAGCTGTAGAACGTAGCTTCCTCCAAGTCTTGCAAGCCACTCTCGTGTGTTCACAGGATTGATTCCCCTGAAGGAGAAATGAAAGGAGAGCAGGTGGCAGAAGATGATGAACTCCTTCATGTCAAACGTCCAAACTCGGGAACAATTCAATGGGCCAGACCTTGACATGTCAACATACAATTGAATTATATGTAGACCGCACCAGCGAGGCTGGCTAATTCCAACCATTTCGGACTACAGATCTCACATCGCCAAAGGCATTGTTGTATGTTTGGGATCGTGGAGATACACTATCGTTGATGAAGTTACTGCAGATCGAGAGGCTTATTTATTGTACGACTCAGGGAAGTGGGAAGTTACAATGGGATCCCATGCACAGACAGCACATAAGACCCAGCATGTGCGAATTCAAATTCGGGACATCGCTATTCAGGATCTGCTTATCATCCAGATCTGGCAGCCGCTGGAGTAGCAGTTTCCATGTCTCCAGCATACTCAAGGAGTGTAGCTGTACAAATTTTGCATTGCAGGTTTAACAAGGCAAAGAGCGGCAATGTGATATTGTCAAGTGAAGTACTTCTGATTAAACGTGAATGATTCCCCTACCATTTTCTCCCGTTACGTTGAGCCTTCCGAGTGCTTTTCAATCCTACTCAAGCCCGACACAACAGCACCTCGTCTCCGGCTAAGTATCAAACCAAGTACACCATAATAACCTCCATCCATCATCTCCCATTGCGCCTCGGCGAACTCCCGCTTCAAAAGCACAAACAGAGAAGGAAGAAGCAAAAGTCAAAAAACCACGCGAATCTCGACCTAAGGAAACACCACCACACTAAAACACAAACATATAGGCCCTCAGATTAGCTCTCAAGTTCTCATCGCGAACACTTGCCCACCGTCCACACACACACCTCACCACTCCGTCCTCCCTCCCATCCACCTAAGCAGACAAGAGATCAAGAGTAGCAAGCAGCGATAGCAGAAAGGTGGTAGGTTGGCCTGCAATTTTGGCTTATGACATTTTTTGGTCATCACTGGGCTTTGTTTATGTTTTGTGTATGGATGGAGGACAGTATGAAATGAATCTCGCACGCATGGACGAAAGGAAAACTTGTGTCTGTGCTTGTGTTGTCGAACCGACGAGTGTGTTCCGTTCGTGGGAAATATGCTCGGGTTGAGGGGTGTGAGGGAAAGGGATCTGTTGAAGCAGTCCAAAGTCAGTACAAGACACTCCCTGAAATTTGGCAAGGGAAAGGAGGAGAGAAAAAGACATACCGCACTCCTCCGATTGAAAACTATTTTCCACCCTCACCAACGCATTCACCTCGCCTCGCATCAACTTCCCCACATCAAGAAAGAGAAACCACAACCCCCATCGTAGCCCTCCTCTCTCCGCAAAGCTGTCTCCGCTCGGTATCGGCACAGCGTCTCAGGTAGGTTGCTATTTGTCGTCCTTGTCGCGCTTCACCCTTTCTTACTCACACCTGATCCCATCCCATCCTCACAGATTCTCATGATCGGAAGAACAACCGTGATTTGTCAAGCAATTAACACACCAGCTCAGATCTCTGTTCAAAGACACGCATTTCCAACCATAAAAGATCCAAATCCCCAATCTTTCGACCGGATTCGGGAAACTCGGAGGCTGAATGGTGGGTTAGCTCTTGAATGTTGTGGTTTTCTTCATTGCTGGATTTTCCTTTGTTGAAAGAGGAAGTCTGTCTGGAAGACGCGAAGTGGTTTTGTAAGACGCGAGTACTTTTAGCGCGTCGAGCTAGCGGCCGCTTAATGCGCGATCCAGTTTAGCGCAACTTTATTTCTCAGCCTCATCAGTCGCGAATCTTCAAGCTTCCTAGCAGACATCAATAGCTTCAAGTTCATACCCTCCGCCCGACCACAAGGCCACGACTTCTCACTTTCTCTCGCTTCTCTAGACAAGTCTCTTCGGAGCAAGACCGCAATCATGGTACGCCTGCCAACTCCTTCCCTCCTCAATTCCTTCCCCAATTTCAGCAAACCTCCCCTTCATGTTTCCCTCCTCCTTCGACACTCCCTACAATGACCTACCTACTAATACTCTCCCAGGCGCGCAACTCCGAAAAAGCCCAATCAATGCTCTTCCGCTTCCGCGAATCCCAAGCGGCAGACCTCGGCATCCTCGACGCCGGCCGAACCCGTCGTCCCAAAATGATAACAGAAGTAACATCCATCCCCTCCTGCGAAAAATGGCGCGGTCAAGTCCTCAAAGAGATATCCCGCAAAGTCTCAAAGATCCAAGATCCTAGCTTGAGCGATTTCATGATCCGGGATCTGAACGATGAGATTAATAAGTTGATGCGGGAGAAGCATATGTGGGAGGTGCAGGTGAGGAATCTGGGGGGCCCGAATTATATGAGGGGGGGAGGGGCGGTTTATGATGATGAGGGGGTGGAGATTAAGGGCGCAGGGAAGGGTTATAGGTTAGTTTTGTCCTTCCTCTTGTCGTGAGAAGGGTGTCTATCTATGAGCAAGAACTGATCGTGTTTCTAAACAGGTATTTCGGACGTGCCAAAGACCTCCCCGGCGTAAAAGAGCTCTTCGAATCCGCCAAACCTTCCAAACCCTCCAAAACCAACACGCACCCCGATCTCCGCAAACTCGTAGACGCATCCTACTACGGCTATAACCTCGACGAAGAAGACGGCACTCTGCTCGCTTATGAGACGCAGAAAGAGCAGGAAGCGTTTGAGAATTTGTTGGCGGAAGGTGGGAACGGTGGAAAGCCAAAGGATTGGGAGCCGTTACCGGGTGATGAGGGGGGTGGAGAGGGCTGGAGACTGCCGAGTGCAGAGGAGGTGCAGGAGGAGTTGGTGGATAGGAGGAGGAGGAGATTGTTGGATAAGTTGGGGAGCTGATTCGTTGTAGAGGTTGAGGGACTAGTAGGGGGAGGTTGGTGTGCTGCGTTGCGGTAAAGCAATGATGGTGGCCAGAGCGAGGTACCTGTTTTCAAAGACCTCCAAGCCTGCCTACTTGCAAAAGGTCTTGTTTTGGTGGGAAAGAGGCGCTGAATCATTGTAAGAAGGATTGGGAAGCGCATCTTGATCCGATGAGGCGATTGCTGTATAGTACTGCCTCGAAATAATCAACGACGAACTAGAAGACGGTAGACAGCCAGTAAATTAAACTGGAAGTCCAGCCTGTCACGGCGTCCTTGTTTCGCAGTATGTGATATAGAATCTGCTGATAGTAACCTGGCAGCGTTGCTTGGACTAGCAGAGGGATCTGCCATCCAACAGCTTTGATGATGCGCTGTATGACGGAACGTCTCAGATAAGAAAGTGATACAAAGATTGATCGCGAAAAATTCATTGCTTCATTGAAATGTATGCCTGCCTGCATGCACATAACCTCATAACTACATAATCACACCATTCATTCTCCTGTCATTCCAGACCAATTTATTCCCCTTCTGTCTCCCCCACCCAACCTTCATGCCCCATCATATGTACTTCCCTTCTCCTCTCCTGCTGAACGCAAAGGAAAAGACTTATGCTTCGATCTTAGCCTTGAGGATATCCTTCAAGGTAACGGCATCAGCAGCGAACTTGCTGATACCCTCACGGAGCTTCTCAACACCCATCTGATCCTCGTTGAAGTAGAAGCGGAAGTCAGACTCGTTGTCGATGAATGACTGCTTCTCGATGTCGAGGGACTTGGCGCCGGAGGCGTCAAGCTTCTTTGGGACGGGGTCGGTGGATCCCATCATGTCTTCGAGGAGGTTGGGCTAGAAATCGTTAGTCTTCTTGATCTTCAAAATGCAATATCTCTCGATCATGGATTTGAAGTTCCGACTGAAGTAAGATTTTTTGGAGTGGACTTCGAACATACCGAGATAGTCAAGTAATCACATCCAGCCAACTCAGTAATCTCACCAACACTTCTGAAAGAAGCACCCATAACGATAGTCTTGTATCCGAACTTCTTGTAGTAGTCAAAGATGCTCTTGACGGATGCAACTCCTGGGTCCTCCTCCTTGGTGTAGTTCTTTCCAGTCTTAGCCTTGTACCAATCTAGAATACGGCCGACGAAGGGAGAGATGAGGTAGGCACCGGCCTCGGCAGCGGCAATGGCTTGGACTTTGGAGAAGAGGAGGGTGAGGTTGCAGTTGATGCCGTGCTCCTTTTGGAGGATACGGGCGGCTTGGATACCTTCCCAGGTGGAGGCGATCTTGATCAGGACGCGGGACTTGTCGACACCGACGGACTTGTAAAGCTGCAGGTCTTATCAGCACCGTTCAATTTTCCTCTCAAGAATAGAGGATTTCTGGATGAACTCGAGGAAAATTGCATACCTCAATGATGTGCAGAGCCTTGTTAACGGAACCTTGGGTATCGAACGAGAAACGAGCATCAACCTCAGTTGAAACCTTTCCTGGAACAATGTTCAAGATTTCCTTTCCGAACTCAACCAGAAGACGGTCGAGGGTAGCATCAGTCTTCTCATCGAGATCCTTGCCGTGGCTCTTGCCGTACTCAACAGCGACGTCAATCAGCTTGGCGTATTCGGGCTTCTTGGATGCGGCGAGGATGAGAGATGGGTTGGTGGTGGCATCTTGGGGCTTGTATTTGCCAATGGCTATAGGATATCAGTATGTGCATTCGGAGATAGGATTGGATTCGTCGTGGAGTTGAGGGAAGATGGTTTGGGTGTGGGAGAGCCTTACATGCGAAATCACCTGGAGGGGTAAAAGGTTAGCTGATGTCCCAACGGATTGCATGGCGGGAAGTAGAAGCTTACCAGAATCACTGACAACAGTCTGCACGCAGATAATTCATTAGCAAACCATCATCTGTGAATAGAGAACATAGAAGAGCCCATTGCGACGAAACTCAACAATCCCCAAGGATCTCCGAGTTCTCCGCCACTTTGCAGCCACCGCTTTTGGATGGAGGGGTAAAACTCACGGTGCCAGAGGCCTTAAGCTGTTCTAATGAGTTGCTCATGATTGCGGGTTCTGTATTGTGTGATTTGAAAGTGTCTGCGGGTATTCAATTGTGATGTTTGTTTTGTATGGGAGTGTGGTGTTGTTGATGGAATGGAAAGGAAGGGAAAGAAGAAAAGAATTTCGAGGTTAAAAACAACGCAGCCTTCCGTAACCCCTCCTCGTCTCAACACCCGCAGCGATTGCACCCTGCACCCACTGACCGCACTGACACCCCAACCTAAGCTGTCCCGCCGCCGTCATAAGCTGATTAACCAAACCCCCCACTACGAAACGCGCGAATCAGGAACTCCACTGGCCGCGCCCTCAATAACCCCATTACCTCTAGCTCTACTTTATCTTTGCTAAAGAAAAGTAATTTGCTTCTTCGAGTATCAATTTCTCCGATGTCATATCACCTTTCCGAAGACAGGACAAGACAGCTGTTCTTGCTGTGTCGTGAAAAGTCTCATGTCATGTTCGATGATGTTCCGGTATGCGGATCTTGGTTATGGGCCCTGGACATGGGTAGGTAAGTGGCAAGGGAACATCCCACTCTGCCCCTCTATTATTCCTCAAGCCTCACCTCACTCACGAGGTGGCACTCTGCACTCTCCACGGGAAGTGACATGACTGGCGGACATCTGTCACCCGAAGCCATCGAAAACCCGAACAAAGAGAACACAAGCGATTTCATCACCGGTAAATTACTACAGTATTGTGAAAAGATCTAGATTGAGGAAAAGACCATGAGTTGTCAGCAAGTATCTCAGCTTTATTATTCAGCCGGTTTATTTTCTTTCCATCATCTGCCTGTCGATATTATTCTACCGAGACAGGAGAGATTGAGCACGCAAGCGACTCATCAAGGTCGCTTCTCCGTATTTGAACAATTCCGGGTCTGGCCAATCCTTATTCAATAGCCACGCCTGTTGTCTCCGCTCCACGGATATCCTTTTCACGAATCACGATTCACGTTCCGAGGGGTCGTGTATTTGTTGATTCGCTAGGAAGTCTTCGGAAGTGCTGGCTGGGCTGCATTGGTCGAACAGAAAGGGGGGTTATGTAAGCATTGAACATGGAGCATAACGTTAATGACAGAATTGGATATCAATGGAGCGAATCAGGATGGAGGAGACCTAGGTACGTCTCTGTTACTGTTGATACTGCTACCTTGCGAGCTTCGTCGAACCAGCTTTCGGTGGCTGTATCCGGTATCACGTGAAAGCAGAATTCAAGATTCTTCTGCGTCTACACGAGAGAGACAAGCATAGCTATATATGACGGCCTAGTATAGTCAGTAGACTTTTGTGATCTTTTGAAAGATGATACCGAAGCCTGAGATGACGCAAATCAGCAATGCCTTGTCACTCATTGTAGACACGTGACTGATATGTTGCCTTTCGACAAGATCTCTTCAACCGTTCTAATTATGTCTAATAATCTAGCAAATATACGCAAACACATTATCATACACTATCAAACAGCAGCATCCCCACCCCTCCTCTTTTCGACAGCCCCCATCTCCTCATTAGCCGCTCCCAACACTCCCCTCTGATTTCGCTCCTCTCTCATGCCCCTCCTATCCTCATCCTCCTCCGGCCCACCCTCCCTACAAGCCCACCCATCCACAAACCTCAACGTCTCCCTCCCCCAAATCCTCCCCATAACCAACAACCTAACCGGCACCAACGCAATAATCACAACCGGAAAAGCAGGCGCCGCAACCGTCAACGTAATCCCAAATATTACCCCAGTAGCCACAATCTGCACCACCGTAAAACCATGCACACCCCACCAATTCCCTATCCCCTTCGGTAGCGGCGGTAATTCCGACTGCGGTGTGAGCGTATGGAAGAACCTGAACAGTATCGGGTTCACAGCCAGGGATTGCTCGCCCATAAACAAGAACAGACCAGCGAGAACGGACGTAGGCGTGAGTCCTAGCACATGTTGGAGAGGAGGTGAGATGAACATCAGAATAAACCCAGCTTGCAAGAACGCCGACCACCGCTGCTCATACACCTCCTCCCTCTCCTCCACCTTAACTTCCCTCTCCCCCGTCTCGAGATTCTCAACGAGCGTTTCAGAACGCACGGTATGCATCAAGCTCTCCGAATGCAGCGGCGCTTGAGGCAACAGTCCATTCGCAGGCGGAATGCCCAATATCCCACAGATCGCCGTCGTCGTACCTAATAAAACGATATCCCACGCGAAACCACCGGGTTTCTTCGTACCGTAGCGGTCGAGAGTGCAGATGATACTGCTGATCTCATGATCGAAGTAGAATAGAACAGTAATGATGAAACCGGGTATGATAGATAGGAAGATCCATTGTACAGGCAGCTTCCAGAATTCTACGAAGAAAGTGTTTCGCTCAGGACTGGATGGGCGGAATGAGGTCTGGACGACGAGGGTCTGTTTATCAAGCGTAGCGAGTTCGCCGATATTAGGCATACCAATAAACAAAATAATTGAAATCGCAGCAGCGTATTCCGACAATCCCATGCGGATATACCGATGGAAGAGCGGTTTCCAGGAGTTTGCACTTGAGAGAAAGACGGCGAGGAGGAAGGTGCCGACGGCGCCGATGACGGAGTAGAGGAAGGAGGCGAAGGAGACTTGGGCGTGATTGCGTTGGAGTTCTTGCACTGCTTTGTGGAAGTAGATGATGCTGTTGAGGAGGGAGAATATGTCGGCGGTGAAGTTGGTTACGTATTGCATGGTCCAGTCGTGAGCGTTGAGGATGGCGAGGAGGTAGTGCATCCAGGCGGAGTGGATTAGAGACCAGGCCATGAGGGAGAGGAAGTCGACCTGCACTTATCGTCAGTCCGTCTTCTTCAAATTGTGAGGAGAACAGCTCACATGAAACGAACTCTCACAAAGCTCATAAATGTTCTCGGCCAGGACAGCAAAGGGACCAGTAACACCCAAAATAGTCAAAGGCTGAATCGAGAACCTAGATCTCATCATCAGCAAAGCTTCCCTACTGTCCCACAACACAACTCACAGCGAGAAAATAATCCCACATAAGCCCGTGCTAAACACCACCTCAATCGTCCCCCAATGCATCCCGGTCCTCACATAGAGATCACTCGCAAACGTGATACCGGGAAGAATATTCGTGAAGAACACATAAACAGCACTCGCGAACACCAGTTGATTGAACAATACCCAGTCCGAGATGTATCGTTTCCGGATATTGGCGATATCTTGTTTTAGAAGTCTGAAAGGTCGAAGTTTTCCACCTGGTCCGAAGTGTTTCTTCACTTTCTGCTTGAATGAGGTTTTGGATGGCGGATTCATCGAAGAATAGGTGTCGATGGTGCGGTTCCGGAAATCCTTTTCAAAACTTGTTTTGTCCTGAGGAACAGGCCGAACAGCTTCGATATCAAGATCCGAACTCAAAATATCCCTCTCGACCTCATTTCGGCCCTTCTCCCCAAATCCAGAACTCGACGAGCTTCCAGAGATAGGTGCTCCCTTTGAACTCGAAATGCCGTCCATCTTTATTGGTGGTCGCGTGCCTTCAACCGACACTCATCATAAATTCGAGACCTCCCATGCCATCTTTAAATGTCAACGCAACATTTTGATGATTTTACGCCGTCGTCGTCACTGGATTTGCAGTGCGAGAAAAAGCTTCTTTGTTAGTTTTAGTGACGAGTCAACGTTCATTTGTTCGCCACGTGCAGAGGTTCTAGGTTCCACCCAGAAGCTTGTTGACGCGACGCTAAAGTAGTTTCGGTTGAGATCGTCTGGTTGAAGACAAAGCATGTGGGAATTTTAGTCTTTGAATGGAAAGTTGTTTTGATGACTTCTGATCTGTATTTGAAGATATAAGTTAGATTGTTGTGTCTTCGATGACACCCGGATGCTGGATGTTGAAATTGTCGTTTACTGACTGGAACAGAGGTCTCGTCAATGACGTCGTAATCGGTCTTTGATTGGCAGGGGGCAAACTGGTGGGGAAGCGAGATCTTTCATTCCAACCGCGACCGCAATTTGAAATTCGTGCTTCACAACAAACCTCAACATCTTCGCGAACCATGCTTTGCATTAAAAGAGAAGCTTCTGTCAATGATTTGGCGGCTCAGGTCTTATCAATCAGCTTACCGAATCAAGTTGACAGCTAGCTTTGGCCAGCCCCTCTCGATCATCGAGCTCCGAGATCCCACGTTTGGCAGCACCGAGAGCTCTTTCGGGTCCGAGACATCGGGAGGAGATATTGACCACGGATGGATGAAGTAAGCCGGGTGTCCTGCAATCTCGGTATATCTCAGACGGTAATGCTTTATCGCTGTTATTGGGTGTATCCGTGGTGCGACTGGGGTAGGCGTACTTTCCAACAACTTCTCCCTCGTCCAAGTCTTGTCTTTTGGCAATTATGTAGGACCATGATTATCTTCTCAGCTTCCGATGCCTTTTGTTCATTGCAGTTCCAATTACAAGCTTGATTTTCTCCCTTTTCCATTGAGATTGTAATCCCTGATGAAGCGGAAGCTGTTGAGTCTTCGAAATGTTCCCATTATTCTGTCTGCCGAACAGAGTGGTTTGCAAGCCATTTTGTAGATCATGGCTCGCATCGCCAGTGCTTTCTCGAAGCTACGAATAGCTTTGTTTTCTTTCAGATCTGATCTGGGCCTTTTCAATTTGGGATCGATAAGTGTCACTGGCAATGATTCTGGCCTTCACGATCCACATGACTCGCGTGGTCCTTTGAACAATGATTGATCATACAAGAGATCCAGCCCCGTAAAGCCACAATGCTTTTCAAGCAGGTACGAAGTCTAGTCCTCGCGAATCGTCGTAATCTCACCCGTTTATCCGACTCGGAATATTTGCGGCCGCAGACTCGGCTAGTGAGTAAGCACATCACAGGCCATTCTGTGCACCGTCAGCCAGTTGTCATCAAGAATACAATCTGATAACAAGCTTTTCTATCCTCTTCTCGACAAGCGCTATTTATTCAGGGGTAGATATTTCCGAACTTAGTCATCCACTGGCGGATTGTCGTCGTAATCTCTCGATTTGGAGCCTGTATAGAACATGCAACTGCCAAACTACCCCACTTTCTCGCTTATGCGACTGTGAAGAGTGTTCATAACGGACGTCATTGAAGCTGACATTGTTGATTGATTTGGAAGGTCGAACAATGCTACGCCGCAAGTCCTTTCCATAAGTATTCACTTACTCGCTCTCTTCAATCCCTTTGAACAGTTTCTACATCAAGCTCCCACATCAAGTTCCTCCTCACAGCTCTCACCTCCACTCCCATATAACATCAACAATAATCAACAACATACCAAACTACCAGCAGCGCACTACAGACTTCACAAAATGCCCTTCATCACTACCAAAGACCAGACCTCCATCTTCTACAAGGACTGGGGCAACCCATCCGGACAAGTTGTCACCTTCTCGCATGGTATGTCGAGCCTTCCAGCCAGATCACCCAAGGATTTCCTCGCATTCATTTGCATGAAGCTAACACCATCTCAGGCTGGCCTCTCAACTCCGATAACTTTGAAAGCCAGATGTTCTTCCTTGCCTCCAAAGGTTACCGCTGTATCGCTCACGACCGCCGTGGTCATGGACGCTCATCTCAGCCTTGGGAAGGCAACACCATGGACCAATACGCAGACGATCTCGCTGAACTGTTCGAGTTCCTGGACCTCAAGAACGTAATGATGGTCGGCCATTCAACAGGCGGTGGAGAAGTCATCCGCTACCTAGCCCGTCACGGCTCATCTCGTGTCTCCAAAGCTGTTCTCATCAGTGCCGTCCCTCCCGTGATGGTCAAATCCGAGTCAAACCCCAACGGAACACCCATCGAAGTATTCGACAGTTTCCGTGCAGCCATGATCGCCGATCGCGCGCAATTCTTCCTCGATGTCCCCTCTGGTCCATTCTTCAACTTCAACAAGCCCGGAGTCAAAACCTCTCAGGGTCTCATTCAGAGTTGGTATCAACAGGGTATGATGTGTGGATTCAAGAATGCCTATGATTGTATCAAGGCGTTCAGCGAGACTGATATGACTGAGGATATGAAAAACATCGATGTCCCGGTGTTGCTTCTACACGGTGATGGGGATCAGGTTGTGCCGATCGCAGCTGCGGCGGAAATAGGTGTGAAGTTGTTGAAGAAGGGAACGCTGAAGGTCTACCCTGGTGGTGCGCACGCTTTACCGAACATGGAGGCACAGACTGTCAATGAAGATCTGCTGAACTTCTTGAAGGATTAGGGAATTGCTTTGGGGGGTTAGGGGGATGACGCTTGACTGGCAGCAATGGTCAATGTGCGTGAGAGCTCGCATACTGGATGCGAGAACATGGACAGATCGCGAAGAGCGAAGGATGGCATTTAATCTTCCTATTAATGTTTCACATTTCGAATATTATAATCCATGATTTCACAAGCACGACATGAACGATGCGGCTCGGAAGCAAGGCCATTTGAGTACAAGCGGTTCAGAAACTCGCCTAATCAATCTAACTGATCCACGTCAATATCCACTCTCGCTACCCCTTTCCCATCGTGCGACTCCGCCAAGTTAAAACAATTTCTACCAAACGGGCCGCCCCACGAAGTTTGTTTCGTTTTGGTCCGGTCGTCGTTGTCAGAAAGCTTGATTTCCGAAAGAGGACTTCTAGGCTATGCATGCTGACGCCCTTGAAAATACATAAAATGTAGATTAGGACACTCTTTTCGCCCTTCTTTCTCTTTTCTTCTTACCGTACTCCTCTTTGCGTTTATTCGACTTCTTTCTTCTCAGGTTTTAAAACTCCAACATTCGTTTCTTAGGCACAGGATGTCTTCCATTCTTTTCGTTTCCGGCATTTTTGTCAGTGTAGCCCATGCTTACACACAAGTCAACGTCGCGTCTCCATTCATGACCAAGAACATCGATCCTATCGTCTTTCCTGGCCAATATGACAAATCCCATCTTCATTCTTTCTTCGGCTCAGATGCAGTCACTATAAACACGAACACCAGTGCCGAGCTACAAGCCGGGTGCACCAATGCGGAGAATCCAAATGACTTGTCTGTCTACTGGGTCCCGACACCACTCTATACTACCGACGGAGGAAGTACTTACAGCCCCATGCCAATCTCTCGATTCAGTGCCTAGTAAGTCTCTCCAGCTCAAGTCTTCTTTCACGAAGTCATTCCTGACCTCACGTCCAGCTACAACCTCGGCGAGACCGAAGCCGAAGTCGCCATCCCCCAAAACCTCCAGATGGTCGCAGGAGTCTCAACCGCCACCACAGAAGCCGGCATGGACACCAACGCCCAATCATCCTGGGCCTGCGAAAGCGAGAGCGTCGCCCTCGACGCCAACGGCTTCCCCAGCTCAACCTGCTCCACCCACGTGCAACAACTCCTCTATTTTCCCCAATGCGTCAACATCGACACCCTTGAAACAGGCTACAAAGACAAGCGCGGAGGCACTTGCCCCACAGGCATGAAATCCATGCCTCAACTCCGCTTCTCCATCCGCTGGGATGTCCGAAAGGTTCTTCCAGATGGATGGAGTGGAACTGCGCCGTTCAAGCTCGCGTCTGGACCAGCGTGGAGCTCGCATGGTGATTTCATCAATGGGTGGACGGAGGAGGCTGCTACAAATATGCTGGCGACGACGAAGGAGAAGCAGAAGTTTTCGGCGGTTGATGGGGCGCTTGGGACGTCTAGTTCGGGTCCTACTTGTACGGCTACGGATGCGGATCCTGAAAATGGGACGAGCGATTATGCTGAGAGTGTTGCTGCTATGAGTAAGAGGGATGTGGGGGGTTGGGGGTGGTCTTCCAAGTCGCGCTTCGTACGTGCATGAGTCCGAAAAATTAGACAACGGAGTTGGACCGGGATTTGTACATAGACTATTCGTGTCGATCACTTCTTTGTATCATATTATTTCAGGAAACAATATGCTGGGCTCGATGAGCGGAGATGCGCATAGTAGCTGTCCTAACATCAATTTACGCATTAGAAGATCTGGTCGAGATAGTGTCTCTTCCAAAGACGTGCTGCATAGACGAGTCTCAAGCTTCCTGCCGTTGTCGTCAGAACAATTATCATGAGGTGGGGGCGCAAAGGCGTGGCCGAACACACGAGGATAATATTGAACATTGACTAAACAGATGTCGTGTACTGATTTCGTTACCTCTCTAACTGCACAGTATGGGTTGACACCTTACTTCGCATGCTCTTGAACTCGCCATCGCCCCCGCGCAGTGGATGGTGTCAATGTCTAAGCGAGAAACAACAATCCGGCCGGTAGTCTAAGTAAAGCGCACGCACGACATTCGTTCACAAATGCACTAGCCTCATTCACTCACTGTATCTCACTCAACAATCATAGCGATAAACATATTGCTACTAACTGGTCGAAGCCTGTCTAGACATTTACTCATCTCAGCGAAACCCCTCGTTTCCTAGAAGCACGTAATCGGCCAACACCCTGCAAACTCTTCGACTTGCACATATTTCCAATTACTGAATCTATCGCAGAATAATAAAAGGAACCAAATCATGTAATTTCTGTATAGCTCGGCAAAGACGGGCTTGCGTAAGAGAAGTGACGTTTTTTTCAGAAGGAAAATGGTCTGCCAATGAGAGACTTGGACGGTTCGCCGGAAACATAACTCTTGAACACTGTACTAAAGCAAGTGATTGTCTTGAAGAAGCGAATTTGGAAGAAGCCATTTGTCTGGGCCTTGTTCAAGTCAGTCCTAGATTATATTCAAGCATTGTGTTAGCTTTTCAAATTTTACCAATACTGAGAGATCTACACCATCGGGCAGGCAGATCTGTATTCTCCTCTACATGCGGTCATGTTTCCGCTCAGCCTCATCGCCGACTTCAAAATTACAGTCTGTCGATTTTGAGCTTTTGAGAGACGCATCGTCCTGGGTGTCCACTTACATCGTGATTCGCTCTTCTGTATGCGTATTCGAGACATCGAACTATCTGCTCGTCACTGTAACTCTCGTCATCAGCCTTTTATCACTCCATCATAACCGACGTGGGGCGACACCATCGGTGCCGGATAATTCTTTCCAAGTTAACCATCTTACCAATGCCGTGAAACGCGGGACATGTCCCCACCTGTTCCACACTCATGTTACTGCTTGAGCACAACGAAAGCAGATTGATGATCAAGCAACACTTCAGTAACGTCGCTCATCCTTCTATTGGTGACGAGTTCACTCCTTTGCGTAGTAGATCAGCGACATATGTTTCGGGAAGCGTAGGATCTCGTACTCGATATTATCACGGTGCACAACATGAATACTTCTTCGGGTGAGCAACTTGAAAAGCAAGGGTACAAATCTCGAAGAACTTGCAATTTCATGTTCCCAGAGAGAGATTAATGTTTCATCTGTTGACGATTGTCTAGTTAAGCTGCTTCTCTATCTTCGCGATCAATTGTATCACTGCAGACTCAGAGTCACCAAATCTAGGTATAAAGTCCTGAATCTCCCACCCCAATCTACGAAATCATCATCTGCAGTGCACTTACCGCGCCCAATCTTCCAACACAAACTAAACAATCGTTTCCAACATCAAAAATGCAACTCTCCTCCATCCTCAGCCTCGCCGTCCTGGCTTTAGCCCAAACCCAAGTCATGGCAATCGCTCTCCCAGAGCCTCTTAACGTAGTGATCAACATCGGGGCAAGTCTCCTATCCTCCCCACTCTGCTCAAAGTCATGCCCATCTCCTCCTGTTCTCTCTTTCAGATTCCTCGATTTTGACTCCCAACCAGGATTCCAAGCTCGCCCCCACCCGCGCCCACCGCACCTCTTCTCGTTTTCGGAACCAGCCTGTCCATGCTCAGTGCTTCTCCGCAGGCTGTACGTCCTCTCTTCTTAAATCTTCTCTTTCCCTCCTTCTCTCTTTCCTTCTATCCTTCTGTCATCCTCTCCCTCTGTCCTTCTTCCCTTCTGTCCTTCTCCCCTTCTCCCCTTCTCTCTTCCTCTCCTTCTCGAACCCAACCTCCTCAGAAACTAGTCAAACGACTCCTCCCTCTCAGCATTCCCCACCATAATACCATATATATATATATATATATATA
>JGI24512J20087_1000137_pt1 | contig 130956 bp, 135 predicted proteins | sample LinPmetageLP35_FD_20087 | JGI IMG/M metagenome (IMG submission 20087) | reverse complement strand
CCTCTGAACCAATCATTATTTCCCCCCCTCCCCTCCCCCCCCCCCCCGCCCAGCAGGCAGCAAATCTGCCGATCTGTCAAATGTCACCTAAGCTTATCTCAAAGCAATCTGACAAACCTTGGAACGTGTGGTAAAAACGAAACTAGTATGCATCAGATGAGGGAAAAAACAAATAAATGCAAGGCAAGGCAAAGACATGCAAGCAACGTTCACGTACCCTACACATGCAAGGAATGTATTGTGTGACGCACCACCAGCATTGAGCCGAAAGGAATGGAGTTTTTCGTGGAGGTCTTAAAAACAGCTCTCGGCACGCACTTAACGTCTCGGTCACTCCTGCTCTCGCTACCGGTACTGCATGCCTGAGCATACTAAAATCATTCTCCGAAGAAGTAGTGCCGATGACGTTTAGACTAGCTTGGTAGGGCTGCATTTGGACCCTGAACCGTTCTGTGGACCTATCAGATATCATCCCTCAACGACAATTACATTTAGCTAAGAAATTATTATATACAGCACACAACACGACTCTTCTCTACCTCATTTGATCTCTTGGACAAAGCATTAGACCAATAGAGGCCCCATGCTTCTGCAGGTAATACTTATAACTAATTATATGGCCGGGCATACCTAACACGGCCAAACTGACCGCTAATCTCACTTCCTCCAGCCCTCAAAATTCGAGGCCTTCCTAAGTCCTTCAAGAATGGCCACGCCAGCGTCCACGGCCGACAATGCTACTCTTCCAAATCCCTCTATCGCTCATTCCAAAGCCGCGCCTTCCCCACCTCTCTCAGCCTCAACCACATCCTTCGACTCAGAGCGAGATCGACCTACAAGGCATAGAAGGCCCAAATTGACAGGCCTTGAGCGATCATAATTGTGTCGAGAGGCCATCCAGAGATTGAGATTCAAGAAGAGGGATTCCCGCCGGATGACGCGAGAACGATGAGTCCGAGGAGGAATTCAACAGAAGTGAGCATATTGGAGGAGTATGCCATTCAACAACATCCGATCAGTGTTGGAGGGGCTAAATGCTAGTGAGAAGCGTGGCTGGAGTTTTGGAAGCGTGGTGAGTGGTCAGTTCGCGCATCCAATGAGTCAAATTTCTAAATCTGGCTTGCTACCCCGCATCCGCAGTCTCTTGTCCAATTGACAACCGTTCCACCAAACACCTGCTAAAGCGGTATCCTCCGATAAACCGCTTCAAGTAGCATGCCTAAGCGATTGTCTCACGCCTTTCATTCTGGCGCAAGACTGGGCGGTGAGGCTAAACTTTGGGTCTGCACTCACGTAGAGCCACGCTTCGTGAAGTTCGCTTAGGCGAGATGTGAGCCCCCAGAGAATCGGGCCAGAAACATCAACATTAAAACATTAGAACAAGTACAATACAATGTCATCAACTTGAACACCCATACCAATTTCCTGACCCTAATACTAGGTGCACATCCCACTTATCCTTATCACGGTTAAATTTTTTTTTTCTTTTTGGCAAATGATACAGCTTTATTCAAGAGGTAGAGAGCGACTACAACAAATTTCCACAGGGAAATAGATGCAACCAAACTTATGTTTCGGCCCATCACAACACGCCATTGTAACCAAAGGATCTCGTGCAGATTCTTCCCTGCTACAAACCAGAATCAGCTGAGGACCTTGGGCTAATGCGAGTAGAGAGACAGGGTGCAGAAAGACAAACCATACGGGAGCACCGCAATGCTGTCCGCGATGGAGCATGACGCTACACATCTAATGGTCACTATCGCAGTGCCATGCAAACCCAGTTCCGACTATCAGATCACAGGACTCAGGCTGACCTTCGGGATCGAGATGCTGGTTACAAGCAGATAGTCCCGGATTGCTTGCACAGCAGTACTCGCATGGCTCGCCGGTTGAGTCGCAACCAGATGGCTCGACGCAGACTATTGAACTGCGAGAGAAAGGCAAGAGGTTGGGTAGGGCAGAGACGGTGGCTAGCAGGGTCGCGGCTTGGATGAGGAGGCTGAGCTTGACCATCATTGCGGTGTGCTGGAGGAAAGCGTCTACTGGGTTGTGGAAGTCTGGACTGTCTGGATGATGGGGTGATGAACGCTTTGGGTCTGGATGACGAGGTGCGCTTTATACACGGTCCTACCTCTACAATACCTTGATGACTCTATATCTTGCACGGAGAGCACAGCCCCCTGACCAAAGCCAATATTACCGTTGCTGGCAATTTGCAGATCAATTTGAGCCCGCCGTCAAGGTGGTCGGTCCTTTGAGCTTACTGTTTTATCGGTTTCGCAGGGTAGCTTTCAATTCAAGTTCGTTCGGAGAACTTCATTGGAAAGAATCTCATGCTCACATCTAACATATCCTTGGCTCTCCGAAGAGGACGATAAGGTGGGGGATGTCAGCAGGAGCAGCAGGATGTACCGCCAGGGCCAACTTCTGGACTTTGTCATGATACTAACTCCCCTGAGTTGCCATGCTGAGCAGTTTGAGTGATATGGTACAACCATTGAATGTCTGAAAACGATTGGGAAATCGAGCGAGCAGATTCCTGGTCCAAGCATTTACTGTACTTACAACTTTTTAGTTAGACTCAGTCATCGAGGACGAGAAGTAGGAACCTCGAAGAGTCGAAGTATCTCTGGAGCTAGAAAGACGGGGTAGTGAATGATTTTGGAATATTTCTCCTTTTTTTCAGCCGTAAAAAAGATGAAGGGTGACTGAGTTGATAGGTGGTATTGGAGAGTAAAAGCACACCTTCGACCTGCTGCTGCAATGAGAAGGGGTCCTCACTGCTATTGGGAACGGGGGTCACATTAGCTAGCTTGGCACGATTCCTTGTGAGTGTTTTGTTTGTCTTGGGGGCGTGGGGTACAGCCTCCTTTGTGATGAATTGAGAAATATATACACATGGCTGTAGACATCAAGGCACTCAGATCGCATATGTCACTCCTGAAGATTCCTCACAGACTGGAGATCAGAACTGCATTCATGTACTATTAAATTGATCGATCGGCCTGGGATCAAATCATATTTGGCGTTCTTCGAGGTGCTCTTTGAATCAATTCTGTATACTACACCCTCATTTCATGTTTAGATCCTGTTGATTTATGTTTGTTATATAATCTACGTTTGGGGGACTCGCAAGACGGCGCAGAGGAAATGGCTAAGACAGCTGTCGAGAACTGTGAAGCTAAGGAAATACTTATTCGAGACAGCAACCCGGACGCCCCTTCCCAATACATAGTCACGGCTGCGAAATAGCGAAGGAAGGTGAGCTCTTCATCGTCATTATTTTACAATCTCTTCCCGAATTACCGTCTGGATCGCCGCGAACTTGATATTATGTATGATACATGATCGATCCAAAACGCCAACGCCAGCCGGTAAGCAAAACAAAACCCACCATGCAAAAGCAAAATGCCAAACCTTCATAACTGTTGTTTTTGATGCGCCGACTCCGTACTCCAATTCCTAGAAAGAGCTTGCAACTTCCTTTTGATGCCATCGCCCACTCTCAGCGCAACACCCTGCTCAAGCAACGAAATACAATGTTTGAGGACCTCATGTGGTAGGAGCTCAACATGGCGATCTCCTTTCGTTAGCATTGGCACACCCTCGCCGTTCCACAAATAGGAGGCTACACATCGGTCGTCAGGCATAACGGCGTCAATAGCGAACATCGGACCCTTCTCTAATCTCTGTGAGTTCTTGCCTATCCTTGATAAGCTCTCAACCCAGAGGATCAGCGCGGCCCGATAGATAGCAGTAGACCACCAATGCGGCCGGCCTTCTCGCGGCATAGAGGAGATAAGACGGATAACCTGACCGCAGTGGATTAGGACCTCTTCTGGCTGATGTATACATCGTTTGTATCGGCGAGTAAGCTCTTGATTTGACCCATCGAAGCTTTCTTTGCGTGCCAGACGCTCGATCTCTGGGAAGGAGGTTACGGCGTTGAGACTGACAAGGTGGTAGAGAACTAGATTAGCTCTAGTAACAGGACAAGTAGGGTCGGCTTTAGCATGGACGGCACACAACTCATACCACTTCTGGAGAAGCGATTGAACTTCCTCAAGCCGAAGCATTGTGCTCGCCTTAGTGACGGTTCGACTGCCACGGCGGGCACCAAAAAAGTCAGAAAAGCAGCTAAGCACTTGGCGCAAATGACAGAGTAAAGACTGAAGAGGGTGCAGCAGTAGCTTGAGCTGCAGCGGCGAAAGCTGACCGTGGCGGCGGCTTAGGTTATCATGGAGCATATCCTGAAACAAGTCGCGTAACGATGGTGTAAGAGGGCGGATTTCGAGCGAATTAGGGCTCATCCTTCCGGTGACGTTGTCAGTTTGTTGGATTGCTGCGAGCCACTCGGTCGAGTCTTTGGCTTGCCAAAGACACTCCAACCCAGGCATCGGGGTTTGTAACTCCGTGATCGATAGGATGGGAGCAGTATCATGAAACAGGCTTAATTCTTGGTCGACCATCACCCAATTGTACACTAATCTACTTGCTGATTAGCCTACGTTCTTGTGTGGGAAGAAGCAGACTATCATTGGCCTCGCCTTCGACCAGATGACCACTACTTAAACCCAGAGCAGATCACCCGCACAAAAATCGCAAGTCGCAAGTCACTTTTACTAATAAGGAGATTGAGAACGCAACATACCTATTTATACTCTCTTGGTGCTGCCATGCACTCCAGTGAAGTTCAATGTTCGAAGGATCTGTGGAGATAGCCAGAGGAATTGAAGGTTCCAGCATACCGGCGTGCTTCAACATCTGCAATCACTTAGTCGAAAACCAGAACTCTATTTTCGCCACAACTTACCGACAGATACATTCCTCGTTGGCTCATAGCAATGTTCATATGCCATGCATCTCCACTCCAAGCTCCAAGGATGGTGAAGAGAAGACCGCATCTTAAGACGACAGGATCTGCCGACAACTCGATATCCTTCTCGATAATATTAAAGAGCGAAATGCGACAGGTTTCCGTTAACCCAGCTGTTAAGCATCTCGCTTCAGCAGTCTGGACTGCCGTTGCGCCAGTCGCAATCATCAGAAGAAGGAGCACAATTGATGCTTGGTTATTAAGCATCAATTCATTCGGATCAAGACTTCCTCTATTAATTAACGTATAATACGGCGCCAGGCTTCGCACGTAGCTTCGAAGGAAGTATGCTAGGACTTTTGTGGGGGGAAGAACGAGAAAGTTGAAGTTCGAATAAGGTTTACCCTGGTCCCATGCTTTTATTCTTCCCCGGTGGGTTTCGAGGGCGGTGTTAAAGAAGCTTTGGGTGATAGTGAGTATCCTCTCTCTAGTACTGGAAGAGAATGGGACGACTGAGATTTGGTCCTTATAGACTATTTCCGACGAGTCGATGTTTGTATCTAACGTTTTCCAAATATTCTCATATCTGGAATACTGTTCCAGGTTCTCCAAATGAATAATCGCAGTTCGGGGGCATGCGCCAGAGAAAATAGGACGATTGCAACGAGCTAGGGGCCATGCTGACTCCGCTGCAATAATAACTTCGAATTCTGGAATCATGGACTCTCCGGTAGCAAGCCCACTAGTTTCAACACTCTTGAATGGCCGCTCAACGCTACCCTGTGATGAAATGCTCGTGGATCCTGTGTGAGGAAGAGATATCGAGGTGTGCATCGAGACAGAGTCTAAGGTGTCTGAGCCTAAGTATCGTTCTGCTATTTCCATGAATGGGGCTCCAATCTCCCTAGTTATCGTGTTTGGGTACATCTCAAGCTCAGATGGGAACTGGTTCCACATCATGAGATCCTGATAATTGCTCTCGCCATTGAGCATATCCTCGTCATTGAGACACATGAAGGTGTCCATGCCGCGAATACTTTCACTTGGAGAGGTGTTGAATGGAGTGTTGCCGAAGTTGAGGGCGGGCATGGAGTTCGAGTAAACAGGAGTTGGGGCCTTTTGCGGACTTCCCTGCATCTGGGTATACATTGAACTGCCTGTGATGGCAGGAGGACTTTCGAGCTTTGGTTCCTTGGGAGCAAGACGGTTTGCGACTATTGAAGATCTGTGTGGTCGTTGAGCTGGGACTGGCCCCGAGAGACTCTGGGACCTCATGGAAGCTTTCCTTGAAGGTCGTGTAAATCGAGCCTCACAAGGCAAGTTCTTCTCAATACACCGAGAACATGGTACCGCCTTGTCACATCTCGTCTTCGCGTTCGCACAGTTGATACATGCTATTGGAGTTCGTCCAGCGATAGACGGTACAGTTCCTAGAGCTGTTTGCATTAGATCCTTGGCTTCGTGGTAGAGGAAATGGTGTCGCTGAAGAAGATCCCTACAGGCTCACGCTTAGCAATCTAGAAGTCTTAGTCTGATCTTGATTCGCATACCTTCTAGGAAACGATAGTTGGCATAGAGTACAGCGATAGGGTTTGATATTTGTATCTACGAGTGCCCTATTAGTAATGGATTCGACCATTTGGGATAACGCTTTCAAAATGACAGATCCTAGGGAAACTCACGACTAGGTATGTGTCTCTCGAGGTGTTCCTTCCTCGTGAAGCTTTTCCCGCAATACGTGCAAAAGATCATGTTATTGATCCAAGCAGCTCACTCATTGTTTGTTCTCGAATATTTACATACCTCTCAACTGTTAACCAATTAGTTATCGGATGGTTGGAATAGGCTGGTCCTTGTACTTGCTGTACTAGTGGGCAGGCGAGCAGCAGCTATTTGACGATCCACGGTTCCTGCATCAGGCCATGTTCTCCTCCTATGAGAGCAATGAATAGTTGGTAATCTAACTTAAGCCGGGATTTTTGGACGAAACAATGTCTCAGCATCTCCATATTCTCCGATCATGAACCGACCCAAGGGAACACTGAAAAGCCTCACCTCCAAAGCAATGCTCGAAAGGAGAGCGCAGACTAGTGGGAGGAGATATCACGACCCCGCTGATACGACAGCCCTCTATACTTGAAAAATAAAGAGAAATTGAGATTTGAAGCCATGCTCCACTGGAATTTACTCCTTGTGGTATAATTCACCTAGCTAGGGGGATGGGAGGAGCTGTTTTTATCTCAGAGTAGGAATATCTCTTTACCAAAGTGTCGGATTTGTATTAATTCTTTTTCCAAGAAAAGATCTCGACTGACTTCTGAAGTGCCAGATGATGCAAAGAATTTAAGAGTCCGTTAGCGCCTTTTTAGACAAGCAGAGTAGCCTAAACAGGATTTGTATCACATGCAAAGATTCCCTGGGCCAGAAAACAAGTCAGAGTGAGTATTTTCAGCCAGCCTCAATCAATGCCAACATTTACTGCTCGCATCGTTATAAACTGGCAGCAAATCCTCGTGTTGGCCCTGGATATCGACTGTCGGCCCTGGTCATATACAGAATTTGAATCATCTTGCACATTTTTCAGCAGCACCCCATTGTTGGCCCAACACTGGTAGATACTGGTAGAGGGATAGCGGAAGGGTGAGGAGCAGTAGGGGAATATATTCGCAGGGCTCGAAGGAGGGCCGTGAAGCAAGTGAAGTCCCAAAGGTGCACTTGCACAGCTTATTCTCTTGTGCATTTGCTATTGGCGGATGAACGAGAGACACGCCGCATGCAGGTCTCGGTGATGGCAGGGATCAAAGCTCGATCTAACGATCTGGTGATCTCCCGTTCTTTCGAATCGCTTCATAATGTGCATTTACATGTGAATGTGCCTGAGCCAGGGACCAGGGGATTACCCCTCGATCTACTAATCTCCCGATCTTCCAATCGCTTAATAATGTGCATTTGCATGTGAATATATCTGGTGGCAGGCCTAACTGTCCGGCCAAGGGCGAGAGAAGACCTTACGTCTTATACTTATAGTAAGCCTCTCGTAATTAAAAGGTACAATTGGCCGTTTTCCCTTGCAAAGAATGCTCCGGAAACCTTGGCGGCATCAGATTCGCCAGCGACTCAGTATACCTAAGCTAGATGCGTGGCACAGGATTAATGCTCGCTTGATGATGTGCATTTGCATGAGTATGTGTGTGCCTAAGGTAAATGCGGTGGAACGGGGTTAACGCTGAATCTGTGATCTCCTGATCTTTGAAATTGCTTAGTGCTATCCGTTTGCAAGTGCATGTGTGCCTAAGGTAAATGCGAGAGATCAGGATTAACGGTCGATATACTAATCTGTTGGTCTTCAAATAGACTTTAATTATTGCGCAATACTTAACACGTTCAAATAGATTCTATATATGTATAATCAATAGGTCGTTTTTAATCGTCGGCTACATTATTAGTACGTAGGGATTCAAGCTTAGTTCAGTGTTATAAATAGCTCTCTGGAGAGTCTATGTATTTACTTGAAGTAAGAATTCCCCAAGCTCCCGGTGTTCAGCTCTGAATCTATTCACGTATTGAAGGAGCGGGGTAACAGAGCCGCGAGGAATGTGAAGCGGGAGACGATGAACATGTGAGATGGGAATGAAGCACCAAGAAGACATCCAGGAGAGCACAAGAGTTCGGCAGAATAACACAAGGGGGAATATAGGATTGCCTGACATTTGAAGGAACCAAGACAGTAGATTCTCGCGACTGGGAGAGAGGATCCCCGGTGAGAGTTGTAGTAGTTGAACATTGTGTCAAAGGGGGAGACTAGTCTGGATTCTGCCCAGGAAATCTTAGAAGTTTGAATGCAGCATCTCTATAGGCAGCATTCCAAAGGAAATGGCCATGCTTATGCTTGATTGGCTAGTACTATGTACAACGACAAGAAGCTTGCTTGGTGGCTGAAGATGAGGAATGTAGAGTGGCAAAGAGCCCAGGCCGGAGGCAGAGGCTAATAAGGAAAAGCAACTCTTGTCGTGTTACTAAGCTGGATTGCTTCATCTCTCTGCAGGAAACACATAGTCAAATAGAGAGAAAGGAAATATACCGGGGGAAACATAGCCTTAAACGAGGAATGCGCTATGGCTATGTGTAGCAAGATTAGGAAAGGGCTATCCTTGGTGTGATTGCAACGCGAAAGCTGTAAGACTGGATACATATAGAGATCAAACGGACCTGAACTGTTATCACCAACAGGTTTTCTCTCTTAATTCCCTCATTCTGCCTCATCATAATTGTCAGGTAATCTATGTGGTTCTTTCGCTTCACTATGAGGAGTTCTTTGTTTTCACTTTGCATATTTGCACTTAATCTAGAGCTATTTGCCTTAGGAAGTTACGCTACCAATGTTCGTCGGAGTTCCTGTGCCATGGTTCCTGACAACAGCCCCCCAGCTAGTCAAGGTTGTCAGATGGTCAAGACGGTCGTATTTCCAGTCACATTGACATGGCAGAAAGGAGCCCCTGATGGGTTCGAGCGGGATATGATATTCACCAATGGTCAATACCCCGGACCAACACTTAATATCCAGGAAGGTGACAATGTCGAGGTAAGATCAGCGTCCGCTTTGTAGGTCCGTGCCAACACGAACTTAGTTTGTTGTACACAATCAACTTCCTTACTTGACAACAATACATTTTCATGGCATAGAGTAGGTCCCCCCGTCTCTTGACTAGCCTCTGTGATTGACTGACACACTATAGGCAATTGAACTCTCCCTGGTCCGGTACGAACATCGATTTTGCTGTGTGAAATGTTAGCTAATACAAACAACAGATGGTGTCCCAGGCTTGACCCAGAGAGGTATTCCACCGGGTGAAACTTTTGTCTACAAATGGACCGCCACACAGTACGGCACCTACTGGTACCATGGTCATTACAAGGGCCAACTTGAAGATGGACTTTATGGGGCAATCGAGATCAAGTAAGCTCTCAATATTCCAGACATCGAACAAACTGCTAACCTTTTCAGACCTAAAGATGGAACATCCACACCATTCAGCTCAATTTCTAATAGTACCCAAGATCTTGACCAGCTCCAAAAAGCTCTGTCGGATGCAAAACCGGTGCTTCTCTCGGATTGGAGCCATTTCACCAGTGAAACGCTTGCTACCATCAGTAAGGTAGCCAACATCAATCAACTGTAAGTTCTTGGATCGGATCATTCGTCAGAGAAAATACTCAAAGATTTAGTTGCGGAGACTCCATCTTGATCAATGGAAAAGGGAATGTCAAGTGCCCAGGCGTGCCTTTCCTTATGTCCCTCGTTCCACCGCCGGTACTGCCTGTGCTTCAGGGACAAAACTTGACCGACAAAGGATGCATTCCACTTAGCAACACCTTAGCACAGACCGCCCAAGCCAAGAACCTAGCCGCTGTTCCCTCAGGAATGTATGAGGGCTGCAACGCAACAAATGCCGAAAATGCTACCATCGAAGCTGACCCCGCCCAAGGCTGGATAGGTCTAAATTTTATCAGCACTGCCAGTATCCAAGAGATGGTTGGTGAGTGGACAAAACGTTCTGAGGCATAACATTTGCTGATGAATTTAGTCTCGATTGATGATCACCCGTTGTGGGTCTACGCCATCGATGGTCGTTACGTTGAGCCGCAGCTGGTTGATGTCAGTAACCGATCCTACTTACTATACAAATTTCTGACCAGACTTGTAGGCGATGACTTTATCACATGGTAGTCGACACTCAGTCATGGTTAAGCTTGACAAACCAGCCAAAGATTACACCATCCGCGTTGCAAATGTCGGACTCAACCAAAAGGTCTTCGCTTCAGCTACCTTGTCATACAAAGGAAGCAACGGCCAAAATACTCCCAACGCACTGATCAACTATGCGGGACAGAACACCACCGCAAATGTTAGATTCTTGAACGACAAAACCGTTGTGCCTTTTCCAGCTGTGAAGCCGGCGCAGACTGCGGATCAGACATTTAAGCTTCTGTTGAATCGCACAGGTGCTGCATGGGAATGGTCGCTCATTGGGAACAAATTGTTCAACCAAGCTTATGAAGATATCAACCCTTTACTCTACGATCCGGATGGACTTCAGGGCACCGGTCTGACTCTGAAAACGAAGAATAATACCTGGGTCGACTTGATTTTCCTGGTGACTGCCTCGGCAGGACCACAGACACCTCATCCAATTCACAAGCACTCCAACAAGGGATTTCTCCTAGTATGTATATCCACTCCCGGTGGTTGTAACTAAACTTGTGCTTGGTAATCTGACATTTTCCGTAGGGTTATGGCTTGGGCGAGTTCAATTACACCGATACAGCCGATGCAGTTGCGCATATCCCCCAAAATTTCAACCTCGAGAATCCGCCATACCGAGATGGTTTCCATACCCTCCCCACTCAATCTGTATCTACGTGGATGATTGTACGATACAAAGTCGAGATTCCAGGCGTAGGTCTTTCCAACATTCTGTGACACAAGTTAATACTGACACTTGCTAGCCATTCTTGTTGCATTGCCACATCAACCCTCATATGACTGGTGGAATGAGGTAAGATTCCCGTAAAGATTTCTGGAGAAAAAAAACTGACGTAGGATCGCAGTGTTGCAATTTTAGACGGCTATGATGCCTGGCCGGTGGTTCCCACTGACTATCAACCAGGAGGAAACGGTGGAAGTGTAACTCCGGAGCAAGTTTGATTTCGTACACTCAAATTTCTTTTCATGTTTATAATCATCACCTAAAACTCTATAATAATGTATTTTTGAGGATCAAACTCGATCTAGACCTTGTAGACATCTTCCACATGTCAGTTTCTTGAGATGGTGTCTGTAACAACACAACATAACACGTGATTGATTGATTGATTATGTCATACACGGATCAGTCCGCAGGACTGCTATGCCGGAATGGTCCAGCTTCGGCGCAGCTTGTATAGGACGTGCGCTGTAAAACCATTTGAAAACTATGCATGAACTCCTTCGTAGAAAGAGAGAAGCCCCAGGCAATGAATTGAAGTTTGAAGGGTAAGTGAACCTACCGAAGCACCTCTGGTGGGTCATACCCCCCTGGCCTTAAAGCTATCGGCGATTTGTCAAGCCACTCTTGCAGATCACGCTCGATTCTACGGATTTTTTGGCGCTGCCGATGACGTTTGAACCTTTCGAAGTCTCTTGAACACAATGCTTCAGCCCCTGGATAGAGTAGATACATTTGATGACCTTTGCCAGGATATGCATCAGCCCGGTATGGGCATTCGAAACCGCGATCAGCGAGAGCATTCCAGCGGGCATTGGGAGGACAGCATCCCTCATTATATACTCATCGTCAACTTCAAGTGGAAGCTCCTGATCGATGTCGTCACTGCTCAGTATCTGAGGAAGCCCTAGAAGAGCTGATACAGAGGTGTCAAGTTTGCGAACAATCCAGAAAATTTGTCGCCTCGTCTCACGCTCTATAGGACTGAAGTTGCTGATGAAATTGCGATGTAACCCCATTCGCAGTGACGATCTCAGAGCAATTCCGATATATGAGTGGCATGTACTCGGATTGGTGGAGGATTGGAGAAAAATGACCATGAACAGGACAGCCTGAAGGGATGTGATATCGCGGCATTCCATAATGTCGATCATCTGCTGTGCAGAATGGAATAATTTCAGCCTGTTAACGAAGCAGAAAGTTGCGTGTATGGGGCCGGCCGCAAAAAAGATGAGTATACATTCTAGCAGAAGCTTCCAGAAGAAGCAGGTCAACAAAAGAGGACAGATGGATCACCATCAGTACCAAGGATATAAATAATGCTTACCCTTGGTCTTTAGCAGCTTTGTAGGTAAGTTTTTCCGCCTCGGTCGGCTCGAAAGTGTTGGTGGCAAACACATATCCAAGAGCAAGTACGGCGTATAGAAGAGGTAAGAATCGGTTTTCATCATCACTATAACACTCTGATGGGATGTCGTAGATTTTCTCAAGCATCTCATAAAATGTTGGATGATGGACAAGTCGCAGAAGAGCACAAGCGCAATTCAAAGAATTAGAGCATAAAGATCGTACTATTTCCCTACTTGGGAAGGTCCACGGTATGGGGAAGTCCAGCCTCAAAAGGAGAAACGACGGATGCTTTTGGCGAGTGAAACAAATCAATCATGCACGTATGTCGAGGCGATCTTGATAGGAAAGTGGCTTCAACCTCACCCAACAACCCCCCCCCAATTGCTTGCGCATCTGTCTCAAGAACAGTGCCGCGGAAGATGCTCCATGAAAATTCCGATTCCCGCGGTCATCGAGATCAAGCTGACCCGTGCTCTCTATCATCGATGCTCCTCAAACAAATTCGATTGCGGATACATAAGATCGCGGCGAGGCTATACAGGACCAAGAAGAAATGGCGGACGCAGCACCGTCTCTCCAGTGTCTAGGTGTTCCCAACGGATAATTTGCTCTCTTCCACTGGGAATCACCCATCGATATTGGGTGGCTTGCCGAGTTCTGGAGATGTGGGACTTCTCGATCCTGGACTTCACGCATCACCTGCTTCACAGGTATTCAACGACATATCAACCATAATCATTGCTCAAGACCCGCCGACCTTTGATCCTAAACCACAGTCCCCTAGGGTGGACTACGGAGATAGCTGTATAGAAGCTTTCTTCTACCATTTTCATGCCGCACATCCTTTCGTCTTGCCCAAAGTAAATCTCCTGACATTGCTCAAGGCGAAACCCATGGATCACCTCGAAGCTGCAATGTGCTATGTTGGGTCATTCTATGTCCCACAGGCACCCACTCCGGCGTTGGGCCTGGAAGCAGAAAAATCCGTGAATAGTATGAGCTGCCCTAGAGTTGGTTTCAAAGTACAGGCAATGCTCCTTCTTGCCATTGGTCTCGATGGGTTCGGCAATCAAGAGAAGGCCCTGGAAATCCTCGGCGAGGCTCAAAATCTAGCACTTGAGCTAGGCATGCATAGACATGAATTCACATCGGTGAATGGCAGTGGACTGGGAGTTCTGGAGGAGAGCTGGCGCCGGACCTGGTGGGAATTATACGCCGTGGAGAGAATGATTGCAGGAGTTCATCGGAAGAGCCCATTTCGAATGAACGAAACAGCCGCCGATGTAGCACTTCCTTGCGAAGAAAAGGAATACTTTTCTGAAGTAAGTCCTGAATTCCCGGTGTATGAATCATTAACCCTAACACGGCAACCATAGAACATTCCACAGTCTCATTTCATCGAAGATTTCGACGACAAGGCTTTAACTGGAGACGATATTAATTTCTCTTCATACGCATACCGCAAAGCCGCAGTTCGAAACCTAGGTCGAGTGCTGAAACTACAGCAAATCACCTTTCTAGACGATCCCATTATCGATAGGATAGACTCCCACCTCGTGAACTGGAAACTGCACCTCCCATACTCGAAAAAATCACTGTTGGACAACGAAGGCCAACTAGACGAGATGCTCTTCCAAGCACATATGGTCACTGAGGTGTGCGTATCCTCACTTCCATAGTCACTCAAGTACCGACTAACATACTTACTCTAGAGCCACAATCCTCCTCCACCGCACCCACTCACAACTAGACTCCACACCCACCCAACCCATCACATCCTGCGCTCCGCACCACCCTGTTCCCTCAGGACAAAACTACAGCCTTCATGCCCCTCTAACCATCTCCTCCGCCGTCTCCATCACCAAGCTCATCACACTCCCTACCCCCTTAACAAAGCACACCCATTTCTTCACCTGCGTTATAACTCTCGCCTCAATCGTACACTTATCCTGCTGGTCGGCTCTCCTACCCTTAAGTCAAGACGAGGATCTGAGACAACAACTAGCGCTCAATACCGGGGCGTTGAAGACGTTGTGGGAGGTGTGGCCGTGTGCTGGGAGGGCATGGGAGCAGGTGAGCGGCGTGGTAAAGGAGATATTCAATGCGAAGAAGGCAGCTGTAGAGGCAGAGCTTTGGGGTAATTTCGTGGAGGATGAGGCTATGGGGGGTAGTCTTGAAGGTGAGAGTATGATAGATGAGTTTCAGTTGGCTTCGTTGTGGTGCGGACAAAATTCTGGAGGCATTTGAGACATCGATGTGAGGGAAGATATAAGCAGTTTTCGTAAACGAATTGGAAGGGATATTGTGACTGGAGAGCGTTAAAGTTGGATTCTAGGTGAGCTACTTAGCTACCTTCAGAGTTTCAACAGAGTTGAGCACGAGTAAGTCGGATGGGAACTGCCTGTCAAGGTTCATAGTTTGGCTGTTTTACGATTGAATAAAACATAAACTTGAATCCAAACTACTATCTCATAGGATCATCTTCCAGAACCCTAAGCACATCGTAATGGTGGAACTGGATGGCTTCCTGCGCAGCAGTCCTCTTGTCATTATCTAAAGCATTTACCTCAGCTCCTGCGCTTAATAGCAGCTCTATGGCCTCTAAATATCCTGAGCGCGCTGCATAATGCAGAGCCGTCCAACCATGGAACCCTCTTAAGTTAACATCCGCCGTATTTCTGATCAGTTCTCGCAATACTGAGACCTGCCCATACCGTGCTGCGAAGTGTACCGGCGTCCACTGATTGTAGCTCCTGGCATCCACGCTAGCTCCAGCATGCACGAGCCTTCGCACGCTAACAAAACAATTGTTGCGTACTGCGACGTGCAGAGCAGTTTCTCCAACCTCATCTTGACAATTAGGAGAGACATTGGCGCTCAAGAGACGTTGGATCGCGAGATCATAGCATGTCGCTGCTGCACGGTGCAGGTGCATGCTAGTTCTCAATTGCACCTCTCGAGAGAGCATCTGATAGATGTAGGGCACCAGGACATTGTCGAAACTGCGAGAGACTAGCCGAAGATGAAGAAGGTCCGTTTTGTTCGCAATCTATAAATAAACTTAATGGTTGGCTTATAGAGGATGGGGAAGAGTAGAGTGGAGATGATGACCTTCTCTGCTAACACGTAAAGGATTTCGACTGGAATATTTTCGAGTCCAGCTGCGACATCACCACACTGACCTGGCATGGTCGAATCTTTGTCACTCTTGAAGCGGCCAACGGGTATTTAGTAAAACTCCCATTTGAGTAGGAGTAAAGGAAGATGCTGTACAATTGCATCGAGAGTCTCGTCGAGCCCAATAATAATGTAAGGTAGACATATGTAGTATCACTTGTAGTGCACCGCTAAAGTTGGTCGGCGAGCGGGCGCTTGGCTGCATCCCCTTGTCGGGCTTCGCATCCACTCGGAAACGTCAGTTTGTTTTCACTACCAGCGATGCGGAATGCCTGGCAGGTGCGGCCGTATGCATGGCGCTCGGCCTGCGGAATTTTTCTCCCGAGAGAACCAATGAGGTTATTTAAATCCAATATGTCGATGTGTAAGATGGATCACAAGGCAAGATTTCACGTTATGATTCGGAGCTTCCCTGTTAGCAAGCTTGAAACGAACTTGATTACAAGTTAGAATACTTGGCCTAAGCCTAGATTGATTTGGTGACGATAATAAACTTAGTGGATCGACCAGTCTATTCTGCTAAGTAAGCAACCATGGTTGGGCGGTGGGGTGGGATGCGCACAATAACACCAGTGCTACGGCGAATAATAAGTTGTCACTCCGTGAGTGAACTGAAGCTTTCGGCAAGCTACAACAACCTACCTAGCACCGAAGTCTCTAGCGTGGATCCAGTCAGTACATATAAAGGACTGCGCTCGCTCTCATAACTAACTCCAGTCAGATATCAAAGAGAACCATGACCACAAACTCTGATTTCAATGGCACTTCGCGCCTTATCAATCATTTCAACGGAAGGCATGTGTCTGTGCTCTCAGTTTTTATCCTTGTGTTGCTAACAGCAACAGCTCCGTCATGAATCAAGGCTCCGGATGGTGTGCACTGTGGCAAAGTAACGAGAGTGATCTTTGGGATAGAGGAAAACCATCGCCTCCTCTTATCGAGCTCGTTGAGCAAAGAGGCGACCTTATACAGTCTCGTGCTGACAATGGGAGACGCAAGAAAGCTCTTGTACCAGTAAGAAGCTGCAATGTTGATACCCTGTTATTCGCTGAATTCCCCTGTAGGGGTGCGGACGAGGATACGATGTTGTCATGCTAGCGCACCATGGATTCGATGCCTATGGATTGGAAATCTCCACCGATGCTGTTGCTGCCGCCAAAGCGTATTCCGCCCCTGAAATAGTCGCACCATCGGCATACAACTTTCATACAGCAGCCCGTGACAGCCTAGGAACCGCTGGTCGAGTGAGCTTTCTTCAGGGAGACTTTTTTCAACGCGATTGGGAACTAGCTACATCTCTCGAGGGTGATGCGAAGTTTGACTTGATATATGACTACACGGTAAGTCCCTTTCCCGACTCAAGACTCACATTGCTAAAAATCTAAGTTCTTGTGTGCACTTCTCCCAGAAACGCGGAAAAGCTGGGCGACGCGGATGGGAGACTTACTCAAGCCGGATGGTATGCTCGTTTGTCTCGAATTTCCGCTTTACAAGGACCCCGAGCTTCCTGGGCCACCATGGGGCCTCACAGGTGTGCACTGGGATCTGTTAGCACGAGGAGGAAACGGTCTTCTGAAACACAGCGTTCGAGAGGAGAGCAGTGCGGGCCTCGAAGGCCAATTTTTGAGGGTGCTTCACATCAAACCAGAAGTATCTTATGAGAATGGGAAGGGAACAGATATGCTCAGTGTCTGGCGTAAGAAATCTTGAATACGCCAAAACATCCCGGTGATTTTAGTTCGAGTCAAGATGAAAGGATGCGACAGAATCACTAGCGGGGCATATCAAACGATGCGTTTTCAGTTTATTATACTAGATCAAACACTTGCTTGGCCAATCTACATCATTGTGCCCTACTTCACAACCTTCTCAATCGCTTGTAATATATCGATCAACAAATCCCTTTCATCCTCACACTAAGCCTGATCAAGTTATCATAGATCCCGCTTGCTTCTCTGACCTCCTTCGGCTTACCCGCATGCGTCATCTTCGCGGGCACCTCACACAGACTCTCCACCCCTCCTAGACTTTCTGCTAGAGTAAGTTATCTTGTTGATTCGCAGAATTTTGTAGCTGCCTCCCCACCTCCTCAAATCCGAAAGGAGATGATTCCGCCGCCTAGTCCTTCGCGATGTTGTTTGATAGTGACATAACGCTGTGGGTGGGAGGAGAGCCCAGGATACTGAACTGTAAGAATATGACGTGAGGCTTCAAGCGCCAAAGCAAGAGATGCCACGCTCTTCAAGGCTGTGTGAGCGCGAAGATGGAGAGTCTTGAGGCCTCGATGTGCAAGCCAGCAGTCGAAGGGACTCGTACACTGCTAATCGCATTCTGGAGGTAGGATAGTTTGTGTTGGAGTTCGGGGGAGTCGAAGGCAATCATACCCATGAGAACATCCTGATGACAATCGCGTTAGAGTTGATTGTGTCGAGCTGAAATAGTAGAGGAGTGTAGCCTACGCTGTGGCCATTGATATACTCTGACTGGATGTAGCAAAATGTCAGCTCTAAGATGTAGAGGATTCTGGATGTTAAGGTGATAAGAAGGTATTGTCAACACGACCAACACTCCCTTTTCGTGTGCAGTCTGCGCAACCAAGGTTATGTTAACCATGGAAAGCGTTGGATTGCTCCGGGTCTCATCTATACTAATTTAGTATTCTCTGGAATGGGTTTGGCCAGGTTGACTTCGATCGCATCGGTGAAGGCTACACAACGCCGTGAGCATCTGCAACCTGCGTAAGATACCTGAGAGTGCCCCCATAGAGATCGGCTATCGAGATGATATGCGAGCTTGAGGCCAGCCCTTCAAGGCCGGAAGAGAATGCGAAGGTCGTCACAAGGCAAATCTATTATGGCAAGTCAAACTCATGGAGAGAAAGGGCGGTGACAAGTGTCTTTACTGATTCGGCTAGCGCACCAGTAACACTCTCGTAGGGCAGCCCGGCTCAAATGGCTCGAGTGCCGAAACCGCTCGACTCTTCTCATTGCGTGAATTCGCGGGGTCGGCATGTTTGTGCCTTGCTTGCTATGCTGTAGGCGAATTTTTGTAATCCTAAATAGACGTGGCTCGATGCTGAATGTATACACAGTGCTCGGCCGCAGCTTGGTGAATGCCTGGCTAGAAGTAGAGGATCGTAACTTTTGGGGGAATGGTGGGGTCACATTCAGTAACGCACCATTGTATGCGATTGGGCTATTTTGAGTTTCGATGAGACAGTTGTCTGTATTGGGAATTCAAATTAGTATTCAGAAAATGGCGAGCCAAAAGAACAGCTCACCATCACAGCAGTTGCGTAATGGCCCTGCGCCAATTGGCAGAGTGGCCTTGCCCAAGATATGACTAATATTTTGGCACGTGACTGGTGCTTATATTACCACCAATTTAGACAGCCAGAGTTCTAGGGCATACACAGCAGAATAGTGGACCATATACCTCGACGTTCAGCCAGTTCTACCTGATCATGTCTGCCAAAATCACGACTCAATTTGGCCATGCAGTGCCGCCCGCACCTCGACACTCTGTAACCGTTCACATGCCCACATGGCAAAATGTGGAGCGGTATGGTGCCGACGCAGCTTTCGTCATCGCTACTTTCAAGAATGCATATCCTCGGATGAAACCACATAAAGATATCGCTGATGTGAGTTCTGCTAGATGCGATCCAGTGAATTCCCAAGGCCAGGCTTGCTAACACTGTTCGCAGCTTGCCGCAGCAGTGCTAAAGCATCTAGGAGCGGAAAATGAAGGGTGTTTCCTGTTTCCTTCACTACAATCCGCCAAGGAATGTGTCGAGTATTCAACGTCGCCGAGGCGAGACAACGGAGTCGACAAAAAGCCGGTTGCGACCGACCAGATCAAAATCGAGGCCTTCACTGCGAAGGACCACTTCTTCGCCGTCGTTTTCCCTCTCGATAAGCGGTCTGTTGTCGGTGGCTTCTGGAGCACCCCTGGCGCTGGAATATCGTCTCGATTCGCCGAAGCCAACCTGAATCATCTCGACCAGCTTACTGAAACTACTGTGTCCGAGGATGAGACTTCCAGATCGAGTTTCGAAAGCCCGGCACACGAGCTACTACGGGACAGAATCGTTCAATATCTTGAGCGAGCTCTATTGAATCCTGGTTTTCAGCCAAGACCATCCACCAACGATATCTATTTTTATCAGACAGGCATGGCTGCCATCTACAAACCGCACTCATATATGCTCAAGCTCTACCAAGGCATGACTGTGCTCTTTGGTATGGCCTTTATGAACACCATAACGGCTTTTGAGGAGTTTGGCTCGGGCTACAAATTCTTCGGTCTCGGTACGGACGATGACTTGCACGATTTGGAAAGCTTTCTCCAAAAAGAACGCAAGTATGGTCGGAAGGTTCAAGCCATCTGGGCAGAATTTCCTGCGAACCCAATTCTTGTCACTCCAAACATTACTAGACTTCGCGCACTGGCAGATGAGTACGATGTTGTGCTCGCGATTGACGACACAATCGGAAGCTGGGCGAACATCGATATCACCAGCATGACAGATATACTTGTGACCTCACTCACAAAATCCTTCAATGGCTACGCAGATGTCATTGCAGGAAGCGTGGTTCTCAATCCTGCCTCCCGCAAATACCACGAGCTAAAACCTCTCTTCAACGAATATTACGTCCCAGAACTGTACATTGACGATGCAGAAGCCATCGAGAGAAACAGCCGCGATTATCTGCCCCGCACGATGAAGCTCAATCACAACGCCAGTTCCCTTGTCCAGTATCTAAAAACGTGTGCAGAAGACCCGAATAGTGCCGTTCGCGCAGTACACCATCCCTCCGTCAACCCATCAGGCGAGCATTACAGGCAATTCATGCGACCCGCCACGCGTGACTTTACCTCTGGCTATGGCTGCCTCTTCAGTATCGAACTGAAAGATCTTCCCACGACAATAGCTTTCTACGACAATCTGAATGTCCATGATGGCCCGCACCTAGGTGCCCCGTTCACGCTGGCTTTTGCATATACCATGTGCGCGTACAAGAATAAGCTGTCCTGGGCTGCGCAGTATGGCTTGAAGCCTACGCAAATTAGGATCTCCGCGGGACTTGAAGACACGGCGACTCTCCTTGAGGACTTTAGGATTGCGGTTGAGGCGGCGAATAAGATCGGGAGTACGGGAGTTCCGTGATTGATGTAGTCATGGCACTCTGGCAGAGAGCTGCAATGAAAGAAGACCTCGAGCAGTAGGACGTAAAAGAGAAGGTCATGGAGCGTGTTGAGATGCCCTGTTAGTACAATAACCATGGCCTTATCGATATTAGATATCCCCCAGATTAGGTATCCTCCAACATCCTGCATCCTCCAATAATATGAAGAGTCTTGGGGGGTTTGACGGCGGGATACAATACATCCTCCAATTCGAGATCCTTCAAATCAGCATCCTCTAAACAGCACCCTCCAAATATAAGGGGAGGGGATTCGAAAGTAGGAGGGGTCGCTTAATATAGTGTGTAAATCACGTTAAGTTATATAAATCGTGATATGTCCCCACATGTGAGCCGAACATTGGCAGCACCTGTTCGCTTACCCCGCATGCCGTGCCGTTGAACAGAACGTATTTTTCGTACTCTAAGGTTGTACATCGTATCGACTTGTACGAAGCATCGCATTGCTCGTATCTTCCTGCTTAGAAGGCACCGCTGCCTGGCATCATATTGGGGACCTCATTGCGTTGATAGCTGATGTTTACGTCTCTCTCTTGGCCGTTTGTTTATTTGTTTACTTTCTGGCTTTAGCGACAGCTACCAATGGAAGACAGGGATCGGAGGGAGGTGCCTTGTGTCCATTGTTCTCAGCGATAAAGGTCAAGATTAAGTCCGACGCCAAACTTTCATTGTATCGATAAATTTTTGATTATTGGAGGGTTAATTTAAAGGCTTCAAAATCATTCACCTTACCAACCATCCAAAGTACTGTAACGTCAGACGGTCAGTATGGATCATGTTGACTTTGGGACGTTCAGTGACCAAATATAGTGATATATGTATACAGAACCACCTTTTGCAAACAGTCTCAGAGATAATTTCTGCCACTTATGACTTAATGGAGCCACCGAGAGCTACTAGCGAGGCTCGGAACTACCACTTTGAATGGCATGTGGGAGAGATACAAAGCTAGGTAGTCGTGAATGCAGCCACGGAACTTCTTCCTAGTCTTTAATTCTTGGATCTTATTTCATCTAACCTGATCCACGTGTATGCAGTAACGTAGCTGGAATGCATTTGCAACTATTAAGCCGAAGTACGCTCTGCTTCAGGTGAGGTACTGTGTCTCTATTGTCAACCCGCCACATCAGTTTATGAATCAGTTTCACAGGGTTAGCTCAATCACTCGCTTACCATTTTGTTGAAAGATACAATGCTGCAAGTGTGTTTCACCAGAGTCTAAATAGGAGCTGCCCCATGAGAGTCATTTCTAGAAAATGTAAATTCAAGGCTGGCTCGGAGTGTTGGGATTGGAGTGCCCAAAAGTCCCGCTGATTATGCCGCTTCCTGGAATGGTGTGAATAACCGAGAAACCTCCTGGATCGTATGTTAGCTTTACATTCGCCACTCGGAAGACATTCCGATGACTAAATGCCCCAGAGTTGAAGCGATGACACCCACCATTCGGCCACATACCACCGCCGAATAGTGGGCTTAGAAAATCCTTGTAGGTTCACATATCTGATCTCCGGGTCTAGAGGTTCGCCTAACAGAGTGTGAGAGTAAGCGTACAAGGGCTCTAGGAGATAAAATCTTGCCTGGTTATTGACTGCAATTAAAGTTTTACTTGAAAATACAGTAAGTAGGCCAGGTTACACTACGGTATTGCTTTGTTTGTTGTTGAGGCTGCACGGCTCGTGTATGCTCGTTCCTCGCTACGTGACGGCGCCCGTGCCGGCGTTTGTATCCACTACAAAGAAAGCGCTGCGGGGCTATTCAAGCTCATTCAAGCTTTTACAAGCATTTTGGAAGCGGAAAGTGCCGGAATGGCCCACAACAACTGCTCCCTTGTTCGATAGCCGCCCTCTTCGATACCCACGTCCTCGTATCAATCCTAGTCTCTAATGGCAATGCCGCTAAGCAGCCATTCACTATCTATTCTGATGCATATTACCTGCTTTTAAGAAAAGTGAGTGCAGTTGCAAATTCATATCTGGAAAAGAAGGAGTTCGGAAAGACGTAGAGGAGGGAATGTCCACCTTTATAAAGACTATGAAATCCTCCGAGTATCTTCCTGTCTTCCAACCATTCCACACAAACATCACTTTGTCGTGTCTCTTCCTTTTTCTGCCAATCATTCGCCATGAAGATTTTGTTCATTTTGACGTTTGTAGCGAGTGTATACTGCGCTGTGAACTGGGTAGCTGGTTTCTCATCGTTGACTGTGTGAGTCTCCGGTCAATCTGTCTCTAATTCTATCGAATGACATGGATTGGATTTGGGCATCATGCTTACTTTCGTTTTTTGAAGGTACGCTGTTTCTGGTGCAGGTGGACTTTGGCAGAACTTCATAGACAGGTGTCAAGAGTTTGAGGACAATGGTGGCGCAGTCCGAGGGCTCGATTGTGTCGGCAATGGGGTATTTTATCTCATGGGTGCTGCCGCTGCTTTTGGTGCTGGCCAAGCTGGAGCGATGTACATTCTTAATCAAGGTGTGACAACTCAAGGGTACGTCATCATTCACTCGTCTCCTTACGTTGTTGATATACCCTCAGAGGGGAATATGGCGCTGAGTATTTGCAGCACCTGTGGGACCCCCCATCTCCAAGCCCCGTTCTAAAGATCGCACCATGAACGTATTTCTAATGTCTCTCCAGCAAACGCGAACTATTGGGTAACTCCACAACGGAGACTCGTAGTTGGGACTGGCCTGCTATCCATTCTTCTCCTGATAACCTTCACAACTTGCTTGCGGAAGGATTACCAGGACCAGTGGCCGGCTATGTGAGTTATATTGCACCTAGATAACTTATCTTGGCCACCATGTACTGAATTATTGGGTTCGTAGGTGTATAATCACAGCGATTCTAGCCTGGACAATTCAGTCACTGTTTTCGTCGAATCCGAAAGCGGTACCTTTACGCGCTCTTCCAATGTCACCCACGGCATCGTTGCCTTCCTCCCAAACTCATTCAATGAAACTGCCAACTCCACCACTACAAAAGGAAGTAATTACAGATGGGACTTCCAAGGCCTTGCTGGTAAGCCCTGGTTCCCCCAAGTTCGCATTCAGTTTTCGAAGCTATAGCTTGCATGATCAATCCTTTCAGTCCCTATTCTCCACCTGGTCAATTATGCAGACTCCTGAGATTGACGATACCTAGGAATGAAATTCTCGTATGCGAATCCGGGCTGCCAGGGTTACTCTTTTGGATGGGCCGACGAAACCAGTCAACTCCGGAATGAGGTGCGGAACTTTGTCAACTGGGCAAACTATGGGAACCAGGGCAGTACTTACGATTTGGAGTGGAGTGATAACAACAGGTGGGCCCATACACCCAGATTCAATTGCATTTAAATATAAACAACATCAAAATATTTCGACCCGAGATATAAAACTAACGATGTTCTGACCTTTTTAGCCAAATCATCAACATCAAAAATATTTCGGCCTCCTGATGCTAGCGTTCGTCAAGCGCCAGCGAGACGGATACGCCAACGTAAGGGAGCCAATTTCTGCTCCCCCTTTTCAACGCCAGCGTTCCTTGAGCGCCATCGCAATGGATGTACCAGTATTAGGAGCCATTTCTGCTCCTTTTAACGCCAGCGTTTCTTAAGCGCTATGGTAATAGATGCGCCATCTTTAGGGAGCCATTCCAGAAATAAAATACAATCCTTTAGAGATCAATTCCTTATTAAATGGACCCGAGTCTTCTTGTGGAATGGGCAGTTAATAGTAATAATATTATATTAACCTAACATCTCCTGGATATCAGTAACACGTCTATATCTAACCTCCTTTTCAATCTTAAGCTTAAGTACTAGTAGTCAATGTAAGAGCTTGCGCCATTGCTCACCATACACTTACACTAAAACATAAATATTCCAACTACAACCTATTATATTCGTATAAATTAGCCTAAATCACCTTAAAATACTTTTATATACACTTAGTAAACAATGAAGAGTCCCTGAGTGGCGATAATGTCTTCAATTTTATAGGTAAGTTTGAATAAAGCTCAACACGACCACGACCCCATGACCCGAGCCAACTTCCCCTCTTCTTGCCCTATGCAAGGCAACTACAACTATCTACAAATAGTGCTACTTGCTCCACATCTGGCCTCTTCTTACGATCTCAGCTAGAACATCTCTAACCGGCTATTTATCGAGCTTTTTGTAGAAAGTGGAGCTATGCTAGCATACGGTACTTACGTCTGATCTTACGTCTCCGAGAGCTAAGAATGCGAATAGGAATTGAGATCCCGAGTGAGGAAGAATGATGTCTTGGAGCTTCTTCTCCGTCATTGAGTGGTTTTCTCGTGGCGCTCTGCTATGGGAGGGAAGCTTAGCCTGGCCCCGTCTGCCATGAGACGGAGGAAGTCGGCAGGGGCATACTAGGACTCCTCAAAAACGAAACGTTCAGAAAGAAGAACGATACGATTCGATGTGGAAGAAAAAGAAGAGGTGGTATTGTTGGTATTACTTAGTATCACCAAATCGTAAGATCACGCGTGAATAAGACAGAAGACTGCTCCCAAGATACTTATCGTATTCAGGTGTTAGATGTCTACGGATCTAAAAGAGATTCATAAAGTTAAGTGCATATACAAAAACAACAAGCGTAGTATCACGCTAGTAATTCACCCCTACGAGGGAATCCTTCTAGTATTTACTCCACTATTCACTCTTAACTAATCCCTGTAGGATTCACTTCCATTTACCAACAGGTCTAGAGGAAGAAAGTATCACGGCGAATATGCTTTGCCCAATTCGGGCATCTCAACCTCACTGGACATAATATCTCCGCGTTAGCGGTTGACTAAATGGGAAAGCTCAAAGGATCAAATTTCCCTTATATCCTAGCATAAATTACAAGACACTTCGGTCCAGCGCTACACAATTGTGAAAGTATACTGGTCGACATCCTCGTGATATTCTTTATAAAATTCTTTGGCGATGTTAGCTCCCACCGCTCCCGCTTGCGCATCGGCCCTACGAAACCACCTAATGATCAGCTTGTAGTTGTCTTTATCACAATTTGCTTGCTCAAACATGCCCACCCTCTTATACTCACCTTTTACTCTTCCAGTGGGAGTCATCAGTAGTCCTGCCATCCCTCTCGAATTCCAATCATATTTTTCGATCTCTTCTAATTCCTCTTCTTCACAATCATCGCAAATACAGACCGCGGCGAAGAGTTTTCCACAAAGCTCCCCACCTGGAACATCCAAACGGAGGTTCATACGAACTCCGGCGCCTGTGTCTGTCTTCATAACAAGTATTGGCATGGATGAATCGGAATTCCTGGAGTCGAGAACAACTGCCTGATGCAAGTTGGACTTAACTCGAAGGCAGCCGGAAGTCACATGGCCCATTTCATCGTCCTCGAGATTGACAATGTTGATGTCTCTGATAGTCATTTGTGCCGTATATTGTATGAGATGGGCAAAACCGCCGCGAGGCAGGCCTCCTGCAGTGTAAGCTCCGCCTGCGCGGCATAGTTACCGATGGGTGGTCGGCACAGCCACCACCAAAAACCACAGCCAAGACCCCAGTCTCTGGGAGACCAACCTCGAAACCCTACTTACTTTATCTTCAGAGCCTAACCGGTTTTCTCTAACCCAAGATCTAATTAAAATTGCTGGGAGTGTGGGAATGATAGTCGCCAGGTACGTACGCGACAGGAATTGTTGCTATGTCACTGCTAAATGAAACCACCATAGTGTTAGGCCATATCTGCGCGGATGGAAGCGATGTTGAACTTTGGGAAAGGCACGCCAAAATGGAGAAGATCATTGGACTCTTATGCTCATTTCTCGATAGTAGGTAGTATGGTTCCCTTCGGTCTACCTGGAGCGGCATTACTTTGCAAGTGTGCATGCATATTGCAATTGCTTTTTCTGTTCGTCGCACGATTACTCAGGACAAAGCAGCAATGCTACAGGAGGCGCTAGCACAGCCTCTGCCGCCCAGCCGTGCGTTGTGTCCATCATCTCACCCACATCTCTTTGGTCTTGGTACCCCGCTCAGCTTGAGTGAAAGGAAAAAATAAATCCGTCATGAATGTTTACTTCGCACAAATTGCAAGCTCCTACCAGGCCAGAGAACATTTTGTTCCGGGGAGAATCATGTCCGACTCAATAATGTATAAGCACCGTCCTCTTGGGTCTGCACGATCAATCAGAATCATTAGCCTCCAGGGCGCATCTACAGGAGAGCTTTATTTAGATCTCGAAGAAAGCTCCTTGGACTCATCACCACTATATGAGGCCCTGTCGTATACTTGGGATGGGCAAACACCAGACCAACCCATCAAATGTGGAGGGAAGCGTCTTGACATCACCAGGAATTGTATGGAAGCACTCTTGAGGCTACGATACCCTTCTCAGCAGAGATCATTGTGGATCGACTCGATCTGTATCGATCAATCTGGTACAGAAGTTTCCAAAGAAGAGAAGAAGCATCAAATTCCGTTAATGGGTGAGATCTATGGGAGGTGTGCTCGAGTCCTCATTTGGCTTGGGCAAGAGACTGAGGCCAGCACGCGCAGTATCAGATATCTGCGGGACGTCTCGGATCACCTCCAGCCATTTAAATCAGGTTCAAAGCACACGCCAGTTCATGAGATACCTTTGACAGACAAGGAAAGATTGTGGAAGCGCCGGGCAGACTTTCAAGGTCAGCATTACGATCTATATTTCAGCAGACTTTGACTTACGAGACGGGAATTAGAGGAGAACATGCAAGTCACTAGCATCAGAGGCAATGTGGCTGGCTCAAGTGTGCTGTCAGATCTATTCAGCCGCCCTTGGTTCACTCGCATGTGGACGATCCAAGAACTCGCATTATCGTCTAAAGCGACCATCATCTGTGGACAATCAGAGATAGAATGGGAAGATCTTTTTAATGGCGTATACTTCATGTCTCATCTTGAGCAGACGTTTTCGGGAAGCAACAGCAACGAGAGTCAATTTGCGTCAAGCTTGAAAATTTATGGACAGTTAAGGTCCCTGATCCATGAGGTCGGATATACGCTCTCAGACACCAAGATATCGCATATCCTCACTCTGGTACATCCTTACAATTGTTCCTATCCCCACGATAAGATGTACGCATTGTGTGGATATCTTACGAAACTTGGTGTCGAAGAGTTGCCACCTGTGAGTTACAATCTACCTCCGGCTAAAGTATACGCCGAGTTCACAAAGAAAGCTATGCTATGGGACAACTCTCTGGACCTTCTCTACGCGCTCGGGACGCCACGAACGCTGGCTGACCTCCCCTCCTGGTCACCCGACTGGGGCAGCTTCCGCAACCACATGCCAATACTCAATAGACCATTTTTGGCGAGCAAGAACTCAGAAGTCCGAGGCATATTGTTCACTGATAATAACGAAGCATTACATCTTCCCGGTCTCATCATTGATACGATCAAGGCCCGACCCAACACCAACATCCCAGCCAATGTAGAAGGAGACAGTGCGAGAAAGCATGAGATTTTCTTGCCTAATATGGAACAGAGAGTCAAAGCATGGCAGGAATCCGTTGATCTTGCCGCGATGCTGGACCATTATCCCACGGGACAGGAGTGGACAGTCATTCTATACGAGGTGTTTTTGCAAGGTGGTTTCATTGGGGATTCAGGCCAGGTACTCTCCAAGAACATGGGGCAATTCAATGAGTGGCTTCAGCTTTTACAAGCTTACAATGCCGGCAAAGGAACAGCTGCTACCAACACACTTATCACTGAAGCAGTAAAGCAAGCATTGAGGTCCCCCCAATTATCCCAGACCTATTTCTCGGAGGGGTTAATTGCCGCCCCGAAGGTCATGAGAAGCAGGGCGTGGAATATTTTGATCGCAATGAGCGTCAGAGATGGCACAAAACATATTCATCACTGGATCCATAACATGACGATGGGTAAAGTGATGTTTTCTACTGAGAGAGGATACCTCGGTGTGGGATCTGACTTGCTCCAAGGTGGTGACCAAATCATTTTAATTCCTGGTCTGAGACTGCCGATGATTATCAGAGAGTGCGGGAATATGAAATATAGATTTGTAGCCCCTGCTTATGTACATGGGATAATGCGTGGAGAGGAGTGGCCTGAGGAGGAGGATAATGTGCTTTCTAATTTTGAGTTTAGATGAATATCAATCTTGATAGATGTTGGATTGGCGGTTATAGTAGTCTTTCGACGCATTTACAAATGATCTATAGACGTAAAATCTCATGTAGACAGTTTATCTTAGACTACATGACATTAAATTTCGAAAAGACCAAGCGTCTGAACAAACAAGTACAACAGCTTAAACCTAACTCTTCCATTCACAGAGACAGGATCTGTCGGTGAAGGGGTGTGTAGAGCTGTAGCGCAGATCCCTTCCTATAATAGCTTTGGAGAGAAAATTAGGTATGTAACTCAGCTCAGAGTTTCCTCAGCTGGTGCCGTCAACAAGAAGTGAGAGACAGTGTGAGGAGTTTGCATAGAATGAGCGTCAGTGCCTATCACGAGTCGCAACGCTCTTAGCTCATGAGAGTAGTGGCTTTTCATGTGTTGCTTGAGGCCAACTACAAGATATACTTGGAGGCTCAGATCTGGACGAGCTGGAACACAAGAATACGATGCAGGGAGGGGGCTCACAGCACAACTTCAAAACTCAAATACAGCAGTAAATACGGACGAGGTGGGGTTTCCATTAGAAGGTGTATTGCGTAGAATACAACAAAATAAACCCAGACATGTGTGACATTAACTGGTGATTGTTCCCTAACTCACATGGTCACTTGCTTGGTGTGCTCTCCTGGTGCATTATCACCTCAAAATGAATCTGACGACAATCGGCAGGGTACAGGGGCGACCTAACTGCCCCTTGATCGACACGCTATCATCGAGATGAGTATGCATTCTTTCGATAATCCTAGAACCTCGGGAACGAATCTAGGTATAAACCATGTTCCTAGCACAATTTCACTACATACATCCCACAATGCTCCAGAAGGCACATTAGGCATCTAAATACCCTCTTAATACAGCTACAGCGACATATGGAAATGCGTAACCAGGCCTTGCCAAACGGAAGCACCGAAAGTTCTCTTTTATAAAGTAAGCTAGGAGTAACGTCCCAATCCACTCTTCCGTCTCGACCCATTACGTGTGACTCTCGCCTGTCCAACTACACCAGACGTTCTCCGGACCGAGAGACGGTCTTTGGCCTTCTTGCCGTCGTTGCGACTGCCAGCACCATTGTTTCCAATACCGTTGCCGTTCGCCCTACCACTACCACTCTGACCCGCACCGACATTAAAATCCAAACCAAGACCAACCCCCGCCCAATCACTGAAATCAGAGTCTCCGCTTCCCTCCGCTTCATCACTACTGAAAGACAAGTTCGGACTCATCTTCTGCTTCTTCCTCACGCCACCATACCCACTTCCACTTCCACCCGCATTCGGCGAAGCAGACTGCTCAGCTTCCACCCAACGAATCACAACCCGACATTTCCCCCTACTCATACACTCCCTAATCCTCCTCCACCTCGCCTCCTCCTTATACACCTCCTCGTAAAACATATCCCACCACTTCCCCACCCTCGCATGTGGCACCTCTGTACTCCTATCCCTATACATCCTATCATCCTCTTTCCGCTCCTCGCGGGATAAATTCTCGATTTCGGATTCCCAGTTTGCGAGACGGGTTTGGTATTCGGTTAGGGTGCAAGGGCCGGAGGAGTCGGAGGTGTACCAGGAGCCGAGGTTGTCGATTGAGAGGATGGCAAAGGTGTGGTCGTTGAGATTGGGATCGCGGGTGTTGGCGGTTGTAGCTGGGTCTCGGGGGTTTGGGACGGTGATGTGCAGGGAGGAGAGGGAGGAGAATTCGAAGATAGGGATGCCTTGGAAGGAGAAGTCGTAGTCTTTGCGTTTGTAGATTTTCTTGGGTGGAGATGAGAGAGCTGTATCTGGATCGGTGATTGAGGGTGCGCGGGGTCGGGAGCGGGAGTTGAGGCGCGAGGTGCGGTATGAGGGTGCTAGAGTATTGATGTATGAGGTTGATGTTGATGGTGCGGTGGCTGGAGGATCAGGAGGCGCGGAGTCGTCTTTGCAGTCTGGGTAGGCCGTGACGTTGCTTGCTGGACAGGCGAACACGACGTATGAATTTGGGATTGGCATGGGGAAGTCGGGCGGAGGGCGGATGACGCTGGGTGGTTTTGGTGTCCAGAGTCCTGCTTTAATCCATGATTCCTCGGAGGAGGGGTCGGTATTTGTTTCGGTTGATGAGAGTGTCAACACGGGACGAGAAACGAGGAACCAGATCCAGGTCTGGCTGCCTTGGGTTGGGACATGTGTCGTTGGATCTATGTAGGTTGTAGGTCTATTTCATTAGCATCTGTCTCTGTATTTGAGCAAAGTGCTGTCATCGAGTGCCTTCGACCTTGGTATAGATGGAGAGTTAGAAGGGTGAAAAAGACGGCACTTACAGATCAACCTCATAGACATCCGCTCTTTCGTGCAAACCGCCTCCAGTATAATGCGCTACCAGTCCATTCGCTTGTTCACCGGTTCTCATATCCGGTGTGAAATCATGAAACGAGATACTTCGACATTCTCTCTTTCGCTGCGTACCGGTCTCTTTCCCCCGACTCAACAACCATTCTCGTAATCCTTTCCCGGTCTTCTCATCCACTTGACCAAATGCCCAGGGACTGATTGGACTGAGAGGACTGCGGAAGGAAAGACCGACACCACTATCTTTGCGTCGGTCGGAACCACCGCTGTTGCTGCTCGAGTGATTGCGGGATGAGAAACCTGGAGATAAATTGTTGGGCTGGCTGGAGGAGTTGGCAGCAAGGCGGTGGAGGAATGGGCTGTAGTTGAGGGGGACGTCTGGGAGTTCTGTGAGGTATCAGTCAGTATGTGCTTCGGTATAGCTTGAAGAACAGCAGATTAGAGCATGCTTTAAATCATAAGGTGAGCAGTAGGAAGCTGTAAACAAATGAGAATGCCAGAAACAGGAGAATTGGACCTAGACGTAGAAAGTGAAGACCAACAACAAACCGACCACCAGAGCAAGAAATGTCCCGAAACAAGAAGAAGTAGTACATGACAAGAGTCCCTAAAGACGAGAAAGTAAAGGTTAAGAAAAGACAAAAGCCGATATAGCGGTGCCTACACCACTAAATGCGAAACCACTCTCTCCAAAAACGCGTCGAAAGCACCAACAAAACTCCCCAAAACAACGAAAAGCAAAATCCCACTCACCAAAATCCAACGTATTCTTCTCCCCCAACACCGCCTGCAACCTCTGACTAGCAAGCACAACAAACGGCGTCCTATTCCTGGCAAATTCATCCAACGCGCCCCTCGCCTCCCTAGCACTCAACTCCTCCTCTCCCTCTTCAATCTCCACTCTCCCCTTCCCCACCATTCTACTCTCGTCCAATACTGGAGGGAGACCTTCTTCTTCGAATTTCTGGGAGAGAGAGGCGTCGAGGTCTTGCAGGACGGAGAGTTGGGAGCGCAGGCGGATTTGGAGGTTCGGTGGGGCTGGGAGGGGAGGTGGGAAAGGGGAGGTGAGGGTGGGGAGGGAGGAGGTTTGGAGGAATGGTTGAGATGTGGGAGAGATAGGATGGGTGTAGTGGGTGTAGGAGGGGGCGTAAGGGGGGAGAGGGGGTGTGGATTCGCCTTGGTAGCTGTATGTTGGAGAGGCGGTCATTGGGTCGGGATCGGGGTCGCTGAAGCGATGGGGGTAATGACGAGGGACCATTTTGATTGTAGTCGTTGGTGTTATGGCGATTTTGAGTTTGGGGAGTGGAAGAGAAGACTCGTGTTTGTAGGAGAGACCTTTGGCGGAGAAAGGTTGGAAGCGCTTCGACTTGTAGTAGGCGAGGTGAATGAGGTGAATTTGTTTGGCGGAATATTTTGACGAGGAGTATCGGACGTCGATTTCGGTATGCACTTCGTTAGAGACGGAGTGTATCCTGCTAGGAGTCGGAAACTATCAAAGCAGTGAAGTAACGCGACACTCGCCCGGTTCTGACGAGATTATGTATGAAGTGGCAACTTTTGAGGCGGTTTCTGTTTCCTTTATGGTGCCTGAGAAGTTGATTTGGGAGAGAATCGAAAATTTGACGAAGTGAGACAAGCAACGGCCGGAATTGGGAAATATATATCCGGTCTCAAGATACTCAAATTGATCAGACCTGGTTGGTGTTGAAGGTGAAGTCTTCCAACGACTTTAGTACGGATACCCAACCTAATCTCCGTGCTGGTCTTTGGTTGCCGCAGAACCTTCAAATCGTAGATATGAGTGATCAGACTTTTCGCTCTTCGATGAGAGATGAAATGAAGCCTAAAAGCTGATTTTGCGTCTGAATCATATCTCAGGGGTTTCTATTGTGTGGAATGTTGGTATGATCTGACATGAAAGTGAAGCGTGGCAGGTGACAGCACCTGATATGGTGATGGTAGACGGTTTGCATTCACTCCACTATTGAATCTTGGATTCTTCAGGTTCGGTATATGAAGTCTTCCAATTTCGGATTTGTTGCAGGAAGTGAATGCTACTGGCAAGGTTGAAGCCCCCGGGTAAGACCGGAAAGGTGGAAGTGAAGTAGTAGGAAGCAGTTTGGAGTGACCTAGGCTGGCCCCAATGTCATCTGATTCCCCTTCTCAGATGAAAGATCATGGATTGAACGCCAGTGTCGGTCATTGAGAGTCTTCTCGAGGTCACGCGTCAATGTAGCCGAGTGATGGTCTGCTGGCTCTCGATCTTCAAGAGCCTGAGCAACTTTTTTCAACAATTGGATTCCATTATTTAGAGGAGACAGAGGAGTATGTATGATACGATTCAGCCAATCAAACACGCGCTCGATAAGTCTGTAGGATCTTGTCTTCAGGAAACGATGGGCTGACTTCTCTCCTCCCCAGAGGGGAACAAAATGGCAGAAGTGCTAAATTGGAGGCAATCTTCCATATCAGGATCGACAAACGGAGAGATGTTTCGGTTTCTATCAAAGTCTGGTAGGAAGAGGATTCAAGCATATATTCCCTTACCAATCCTTTTTCGTCACCCAAGCGCGTCCCGATAGCTTTGCTCATAGATTCCTTATCCAGAAACCTCTTCGCCTGATAATCTATATCGATGATAATGAGATAGATACCCTTTCCTGTAACAGCATTCTCCGATGATTGGAACCTTCGGCTCCGCAATGATACGTGAAATGTGAAGCTGCTCTGGGGTTGTTTGTGAGGTTATTTCCTCGCTTATTTGTTGAAGAGATCTCCCGCACCAGATCAACAAGTCAAGCTCAAAAGAAACTCATTTGATTTCTATCGGACGCCCATGGAGGAGATCATAGCAGAGCAATGTCAAAGTCAAACGTACCCAAGCAAATATAAATTGCACCGAAGAGGACGAACATACTCCGTGCACGTGACAAGTCGCCCCAAGCCGGACCTTTCTGGTGATAAGTGACGACAATGCTGAAAGGACGTGAGAGAATGTGAGACTAGATACCTTCGCCACATGTATGCTTCTGCAAGTGCTTTGTGTTCTTTGCCTCTGTGAAGATCCGAAGTCATCAGGTCGTGTCTGCAGTCGACAGATTACCGTCATGCATCCTCGACTCATCTCATCTTGACTCGACCTCATTGAAAAGGCATGTCAGAGGTGAAGCAGTCCAGTCTTGACTGGCTCAGAAAGATACCAACAATCGAATGAGGGGGACTTCCACTTGCTCGGATGAGGATCTTCATATGGTAACACTTGTTCGCCCACAGTAACATGAGGGGCTTCAAAGACCAATGTTCTTCTTTGATATCTGTCTATCTTATGTACAGTTTGGGTATCTATTACTTCTCTCATTCACTTTCACTTCACCCTACATCCAAACATTCACTGGTTCGCCACCCACCAACTCAGCAACATAATGCTCATGTGCATCTTGTTCGCTCACAAATGCCGAAGAACTCCCTACCCATGAGTAAGAATTCCCCACGCCAAAGAGCTATATCAAACAAGCTCTCATCAATCAAGGAAATATAACTCCAGGAAACGCCGCGCTGTCGTCTATCATGCGCTCATGCAAGGTATATTACTCGGGCAAACAAAACACTTCAACCAAAAGCAAAAAAGACAAACACAATCAAAGGACCTGCTCTCTATCTCCAGCTGCTGTTATTCGCTTTTTCGCTGTTTCAGATGTGCATATGCGCCATGTATGTACGAGAACAATGCTGGATAAAACAAGGGATATGTAGTATGTTGCAATGGTTTACAGGAACCACATGAATCCCAGCATGACAGCAACAAGGCCAGCGCTCATGCCGGCGATTTCTTTGCTGCCGCTGGCACCGCCCTTGTTAGTGGATGAGGCGGATGCAGCACTTCCTGTGGCTGTTCCCGTCGGTGTGCCAGTGGTAGAAGCAGTAGTGGCCGTCTCCAATACCTGACCGATGCTTGGTAGGGCGACGTTGCCGTTGACCAACCATCCTCCTGCTGTTGAGCTAGGGCAAGCTGGAGGAGTGATGGATGGTGTGTAGGCGGAGCTGGCGACACCTGTTGGGTGTAGGGTAGCCCAGGCGTTTTGCAGATTGGTGAAGTCTGGTGCGACTGGCGTTGGAGTTCCACGGCGAGAGAAGCCACCCTCAATGTCTGAAGCTACAACGGTGGCCGAGACAGGAGAACCGTACGAGATGAGACCGTAGTTGTTGGCTTCCTCAATCCACTCGTAGATGATAGCTCCTGACCAAAGGTCATCCATATCGGGCCCCAGGATAGCGCCCTGGTCCTGGAAATCACGAGGTTTGACGGTGTTGCAGCCGGTCTCGGAAAAGAAGATTGGGATGTTGATATTCTCAGCGAAGGAATTGAGTCTGTCGTAACCAGAAGTTGTCATGTCATTAGGACCGCACCATTCATAAGCATTGAGACCAAAGAAATCAATGGCTTCGGCGGCATTTGTACCACAGGCCAGGTAGTCTTGCAGCATGGGGCGAAGCTCGGCGATATCAGCAGCGGAATATCCAATTGGAATACTTCGGTATCCTTTCTTGTCTCTGTACGTCTTCATATCTCTTGCGGCAGCCTTGATGTATGGAGCGGCGAGGGATTGGTTGTTTAGAGCAATGACTTCGTTCCCAACAAAGAACCCAAGAGTATTATCGTATGTGTGGAAGGCATCCATGACTGCCGCAAAGGCGTCGAATTGTGATTGGTTCCATGATGTGTGAATCTAGCAGGGTATTAGCAACTTGTTTTCAGCCTCGAATTGTGATACTCACTGGGTCAATATCTGTCTCGAAGGTATCCAGATCAACCAAAAGGTAGATACCAGCATTTGCAAAGGCAGTCATACAGCCAGTATGGTCTCCCTCTGGATCAACATGGTATACACGAATAGCATTTGCACCCAAGGTCTCCATTAAATCAGCGTCGCGTTGACATTGTTCGGTATCGATTAATGGATCAGCTGGTGTGAGCTGATAGGCAATTCCTGCGCAACAATTAGCCACGACCTTGCAGATGCAGTGCTCGACTTACCCTTCATGTAGTACTGGGTTCCATTGCTGTAGAAGAACTTTGTGCCTTTAATGGAGATCTGTGGAACAGCTGCGTGGACGGTGCCGATAGCTAGGCAGGCAAGCAATGCAGCTTGGGTGAGGGATTGCGAGAACATCCTGGAGACCTGCGGAGGATGATGTTGAAGCTATGCAACGGTGTATTGTCGCAAGATTGATATATTGCAGCTTTTCGACGCGCTTTCGAGTGCGAAGCTGGGAATAATTCAGCGAATGTTGTTGTTGAGTTTTGCTCGAAGGTCTCGACCGGGCGAAGGACCAAGCTTTCTGTTCGTGGAACTGGGAAGTGGAGAACTTTGAGGTAGCGACTGCTTTGGCGATATAATCGATAACCTTATTATGCAACGAATGTGGTGGAGTCTCGACGGACTGTGCGTGAGTCTTTTACTGTTGCAGTTGACGAAGCTTTCCCAGAAGTCTTGATGCCGAACTAGTAAAAGTGAGGCAGAAGAGGAGGAGAAAGAAGAAGGATCGCGATGGAGGGTTGAGTTGGGGTGGGTTGTTGACGCGGGAGGGCTTGGATGCTTGCAGCTGCGGTATCCAGGAGAGTTGGATGGCGCTGGCATGGGATAGGGATAGGAGGATAAGAGAGGATGCAAAAGTGCTGTGACGAAATCAGTGTGTTATCCCAGCACAGCCATTGGCTGAGACTGTTTTGTGCAGGGGTTTATGCAGATGGGGCAGGGGTTTTGTGAAATTTATCCGATAGCCTTGCCCAAACAAACTTCGTAGCTTTCGCGAGATGATCTCCTTTCTTTCCTGAATTGAATCGCCTCCTCCCCAAAGAACCAACAAAAGATGTTACGTATGCTTCAAGCCTTCAACAACAACAACAACAGCAACATGACCGTACACTCAAGATCATCTTCGCCCCCTCCTCAACATGCAATTTTCGCCATCCACCACCTCATGCGATTCCTCAATCGCCCCCAGATAACAAACCTTCTAGCTCCCAGCTAAGATATAATTTTTCGACCCTTCCAAGGCACAGACAGCTCTTAGCTTTTATCGCTCAGCCTGCTTCAAGCCGGATAGAGATAGGCGTGTGCAGGGAAACGCGGCCAAATGGTTGTGATTCGATCGCTTCGCATGTGGCAGCTCAGCTAGAAGTCAATTGGATGACACCTGCTTGGCTGCTGGTCTTGGGTGCGGCAGCTATTTTGGTGTTCTGGAGTGGAGTGAAGTATTCTGTTGACCTTTGCCAAGACACGGCAACATGCCGCTACACGTGAAATATTTCACCATGTCGGGAAATCGGCTCGGGTTCTGAAGGCGGGAGAGAGGAAACAATCGGATCAGGAATTTCAGGCTGATCAGTTTCTGCTCTGTTCCTCGAATCATGGGGGTTGTGTTTGTCAACAAGAGAGTTCAAGCGAACGAGTACCGTCTATCTACTGCTTGAGGATGTCCCTTCGCGAGGTTCAAACTCCCTTCGGTGGCGAGCTTTGCATAGCGGCGAGTTAGATAGTTTGTCTGCAGCTTTTGCGACGACGCGTACGAAGTCAAGTTTGACTGAGATCGCAATTCTTGAATATCAAATGGTTGCATGTTCGTCTTTAAATTTCTTTCCTATGGTCATCTTGATGTCTCGTTGTCTGATGGTAAACCCAAAGAGGATTTCATGGCTAGTAGCCGGCCGAATCTGATGTTATAGTTGCAGACCATGGCTTCACAGGAACATGGTATTGTGACTGGCAGTGAGCAAATCCTTTTCCAACTTGAAAGGAGGAAAGAAGACTGCAAGCCAGGCTGTGCCTAGATGAGGCTGCTCGCGAGGCATATTTTATATGCGTGAATGAAGACTCTTGCTTATAGCTTCGAGTGTCACCGAGTCGATTCTCACCTGCATATGGTCCAACTCACAGCACAGCCCACGGGGGCCTTATACAAGCAGTCACCGTATAATAAAGCCTGCATTTCCAGCGCATCATTTAAACTTCATTGTTTTCGGATCCACAACGACCAGCCGAACCTGATGGAACCCGTCGGCGCAACAGCATCTATCGTTACTCTACTGGCACTCTCCAAAGAGATTGCTGGTAGGGGTCAGAATCTGATTAGAAGGTATCGGGAGTATCCCAAGGCTCTTGGTGAAGTCCGAGATCGGGTGCTTCAGCTCGAGGTGCAGCTCAGCTTGCTCAGCAATGTCCAGAAGAACATCTCCGAAGTGAAAGTGCTCTCCAGTGAAATGGGAGCGAAGTTGTCAGACACGTTATCCAACACAAAAGTAACATTCGAGTCGATTCGAAACTTCCTTGTTCAACATTCCGACGAGGGAGGAACACGGGCCAGGCTTCGATGGGTCCGAAAAGACGAGGCTGAGGTTGAGCGGTCGGTCGAGAAACTTGCTCAACATGGCGACAGCCTCAACGTCCTGCTCAGTATCCTCCAGATGTATAATTTTCTAGTGTTTGTGAGCTCTTGCTGACACAAGCCTAGCCAAATAGCGACATATTCGGTGAAAGCGGTCGAAGCTTCTGACAAGAAATTATCATTCATCATCAAGCATCAAGACAACGAGAGACAAGCTAAAATTATCGCCCATTCTAGAGATCTTCAAAACAAGAACAAAATGGTAGTACAGGGTTCCAACGACAACGTACTATGGGATTTTCTTCTCTGCCTACCGGGTGACATGCGCTATCTTGCATTCCTTCGAAATTACATAATCAAATTCTCAGCCATGTATAGACCGATGAAAACGCAGAACATCGTACCTGAATCGGCGGAGGTATTCGAAGCTTGCATGTCTGGCGATGCACTTGGTGTCAAGTTACTTCTTGATTCGGGCAGAGCCAGTCCTCAAGATATTACACCAGATGGTTCAACTGCTTTAGAGGTAGTCTATCGCCCCTCCCTTTCACATAGCCACAATGTAATAGTAATTGAATAATTAGTTTGCGATTAGAAGTGGCTCGATGCCCCTTGTATAGCTGCTCCTCGACAGAGGAGCAGATGCCGACGTACCCGTTGGTAAACGGCAAGTGTATGTTTTCATCCCCAGAGAACTTTGCACGATAATACCACTTTCTAACTGTCGCAAATATACTCAGACCACCCATCGCATGGGCATTTGGTAGAAAACATGTAGATATCGCACGCCTTTTACACTCTCGAGGCGCTGACACTGACTCGTCGGACGCATATGGAAGGACGCCTCTCACATACCTCTTCTTATCTCATTACGCTAAGAGCAGCCACCGGATTGTTGAGTCCATAGAATTCCTTTCCTCTGCATCACTCCTGGATGTCAATACCCGAGATTTCTATGGTCGGACCAGCATGCACTTCGCCGCTATTACGGGCCAAGCTCCTCATATTCTTGAACTTCTTCGCAGGAATGCGTCGCTCTCATCTAAGACGAAGTCATTGCAGCGGTCGCCGATTTTTGAGGCTGTTCTGACTGATAATTTCACGACATTCGAAGTCCTGGCCGATCACCAGCCAAACTATTTCAAGGAGAAGGATATCCAAGGCTGGACTCTTCTGCATGTCGCTGCTAGTCGGGGATGTAAGGAGATTATTGCGAGGTTGCTGGGAGATGGAGCTGACATACATGCTTTGACTGATGCGCGAACGACCATGGACGTGCCGAAGAGGTTACTGGGGCGATCTATCGCGCCGTTGGATGTTGCAAGGGTATGGGGAAGCAAGAGGTTCAAGGCGTTTTTGGAAGTCTTGAAGGAGTGGGATGAGGAGCTGAGAGTCATCTGGGAGGGATGTGAGTGTGATATAGGGTGTTGGAATGATGTTGATGTGTGTGAGAAGTGTTATGAGTGTGATGTTTTCTTCCCTTCTGTATCCTTCTGACTCGTGCTTCCGAAGGTTTCATTATCATTTCCATATCATGACGGATGTCTCACGATCTAGCCCGTTTGTTTGTACAGCACAGTACTTTTCTAGGCATGCTCTGTGCTCTTGACACAAAAAATAGTCAAGGTGATTTGGTATCCAAAAGCCATGCTGAGTACAAGTATGAGTCAAAAACGCAATTGAAAACCCAAGGCATCAAGATTGAAAGACAGTTTTGTTAGAAATCAAACTATCCAGAGGCCTAAAACCAGCACAGAAATCTCCAAAGAAGTTCTTTCTGTCTGATACATAACAACCATACCCCTCATCTCCACATCAATGCCCCTTGCGCTCCCCCAAAACTACATCACCCCATACAACACCCTCCCTTCCTTCCTAAACCCCCCTCATCCGCAAAGCCCACGGACCCGTCCTTCCATTCCGCCAAACTCCATTCCAATCACTCGGCTCCTTCCACCTCCTCCCTTCATTCGCTTTCTCCTTGTATAACTTCCCCACCTGCTTCAGAATATGCTTCTCATTCACTCGGTTTTCAGATACTTTGATTGATTTAATCTCCTCTTCCGAATTCGCAATCTGTCCACTTTGTCTATGAATTTTGTACGTGTAGCGGAATGCTTCTTCGACGCATATGTAGGGCGATGCGACGCGCCAGAAGGCGCGGAGGGTGACGGATGAGAGAGACATGGTTATGGTTGTAGGCTGTGATGTGCTTGGATTCGTTCTTCAAGTGGGTTTTATCTGCGAAGGTGAAAATGTACTTTCCGCTGTAGGTGCGTCTTTGTTACGGAATTTCGGTGCTGCAAACTGGACTAGTGTTGTGATTTGGACTGGACTGAGGATGTTTTTTGCGGAAGCGAGAGTTAGCTTACCCGACTACCTAGCAGCTTAGCTGCCCCAGTCACCTAGTCGGAACTCTAGACCGGATTTTCTGTACCACTATTTCTTACTGGTTAACTATTTACTCATGGTCCGACTAGATGGGGTGAAACATTTCTGAGACTACGTTTATATTGTCGGCTACTTGAGGTTTGGAAAATCCCGAGAGAGAGGGGGTGGGATACACTTATCATCCATTTCATTGCTTCTACAATTTTGCTAATCACGCCTTCCGACATCAACACAGTCGTTTCCGGGATTGAGGTCAAAAAAAAGACATGTTTTCCTTTCTCGACAGAAATGCTTAGTTCTTCGGCAACGAATCCAACCTCGAAATGAGAAGACTGGTCACCTGACTCGTCTCGATCACCAACTCAGCCAAGGGACCGTGCAAGCAAACACGACCACTCAGATAGCACTCTCCATGATCTCCTTAGTATGCGCCGAGTTCATGTACTCTCTGATTGTGACTATCTTTCCAGTCTCCTCTGAAAATATCATAACCCAACAAAATCTACGTCTTCGTTAACCTTTCGTTCGAGTCCCGCCCCTAGTCCGCATCCACATGCTTGAATCCGCACGTATCTTTTCAAGATATCGTTCTGAAGGTACCAAAAGCGGAGAGATGCTTACGTATTCCTATACGGCTTCCCATTTTTCTGCGTCTGCTCCCCTCTAGCCTCAAAAATAACTTTATTCCCAATAACATCCAGCTCGTCAACAAACATATGGACGGGTCCTTGGAGATGCTCCTTGAATGGCTCCATGAGTTCTTTTTTCCAGGATTCGACGTTCTGGAAACGTGTCAGTACAAATCTACAATCTCCATAAAAGGGTAAACAAGAGTTAGGAAGGATGGAGGAAGAGAGGGAGGAAGAGCCTACGTAGATACCAGAGAGACACATAGGATCCTTCTTTGGTTCGACGACCATCCAGTGGACATCTGGATCCATTGCTTCGAGGAAGGCTGTCCATTCGCCTTTGGCGCAAGGAGCTAGGATGTCTTTGATGTGTTGTGTGGTGAGTAGGAAACCCATGATGGTCTATTCAAATCTCAATGTTCAAAGTCTTGATAGTGTAGAATGATTAATCAATATGAAATGATTGAGATACTTCAACAATGAAGAAATATCTCCTGTATATATAAAGAAGTACTCAAGACAGACTGCACTCTCATTTTGGTGGGGAGGTGGATCTCGCTCATTCGTTGCATTTGTCAGCCTCCTACCTCATCCTTGCATACAACGTACATTTGTACTGAGATGTATCAAATGATACAGCGCTATTGAATATGAAGGATGAATTGCTTTGAAATCAACGAGCTAGCTCCTTGTCAATCCTAGAATTGTTTCCTTCGGCGTAAGACGAATTGCCGAAACCCGATTTGGCCACCTTGGTATTTATATATTGGAGGAAAGTCTTGTTGAACGTTTGCGAAAAGGAAAGTTACTATTTTCATGCTTCAGAGCTGTACTCGAGATGAATCGCACTTATTTTCGAACGCCCTGGTGAGGTTGGACTACTTGCAAGTTCTAGGCTGATGTCATCGGACTTCGAAAACGAGCACGTATGATTATATCAAGACATAGGACATATGTCCTTGGAAGAAAATCCGTGGGCGTGCTTACGATTTGATTCGAATGGAGGTAGACGGTATCATTGATGTTGGAAGAGTTGCAGTTCGGTCTCTTGGCTCTGCCGAATTGTCCGCATAAGGTGTAACGTCCAGTCCTACCAGACAGGCCACAATTGAAAAATTCTCAGGATGGCCATCATCTAAGAAGATATTACAACCAAAGTCGTGAGATAGCAAAATGCAGAAGCAGAATATTTAGGTATCATGAAGTGACTAAATTGAGCCGGCCGGCGGGTCTCGTTTGTGGCTTCAACCCCACCTTTGGCACCTCGAGAGTGGAGGACGCCCCTAAACACAACTTCAGTACATGTCTCCTTCCTTTTGAGATCACAATCTGCACCTCTTTATTTGAATCGTATTGCCAATTCACCTATACCACAGAAAGTCCATCTTGCCATCCTTTTGTAAACAAATTTTCATCTTCACAAGCGAAATTTCGGGTAATTCAGGGGCTGCCATCGACCCCACTTTCACCTTCAAAATGGCTTCGACTGAAATCAACACTCTGTTTTCGGTGAAAGGTAGAGTAGCACTGATTACTGGTGGGACGAGTGGGATTGGTCTTATGATTGCGAAGGTATGTTTGATTTTTAGGATTTTGCTCTTTGGCGGGCTTTGGTGCTGATGATCTGTTGTGCAGGGTCTCGTGACTAATGGAGCCAAAATCTACGTGTGCGGATTGGAAAGCGATCCAATATCTGAGATTGAGAACGAATTGAGCGAATTAGGAAAAGCATCTGGTGGAAGTGCTGTCGGGTACGACAGTTCCCTTTCTTTGGCCTTTTCAAACGACACACAGAGGTTACCACATCATGAGTTGCTCAAAAGCTAAATTAATCCAGCTTTCCATGCGACCTCACAAGTAAAGAAGGGATTGAGTCAGTTTCAAATTACCTACGAAAGACAGAGTCTCACCTCGACATCCTAATCTCCAACGCCGGCATCCGTCGCGACCCACCAATCTCCTGTGACGTCCTCAACGCACCACTCTCTGAGCTCCAAGCTTCACTGTGGTCATCCTCCTACTCAGACTGGAACAAGTCTTTCCAGATCAACACCATGGCGCACTACTTCCTGTCCGTAGCCATCCTAGATCTGTTAGCCAAGGCGGCAGATATGGATATGGGAGATGGGAGTAAGGGGAAGGATCATGGCCGAGGTGTGGTAGTGATCACGAGTTCGATCGCGAGTTTGCATTATGCGACAAATGTGGACATGATGAGTTATGCGTCGACGAAGGCGGCGACGGATCATTTGGTGGGGCTGTTGGCGGCGAAGTATGCGAGGTGGTATGTGAGGGTTGTGGGAATCAATCCTGGGTGTAAGTGTTTTTCCTTCTTCAAATTCTGGTTGACGACGAGGTGTAATGCTGACTTGCGAAGTTGTACCAAGTAACATGAATCCAATGGGGACTGGACAAGGTGCGTATATTTTTGGCGATTTGGTGCAGAAGGTTCCCGCGAGAAGGGCTGGCAATGTAGATGATTTGGCTGGCGTAGTCCTATTTCTCGTGAGTAAGGCGGGGGCGTATGTAGAAGGTAGGAGCATTGCAGTCGATGGTGGAAGGACCTTGTTTGCAAATGGTCAGATATGATTGTAGCTAAGCTTGATGGATAACAATGAACATTATCAGAAATAGGAGCAAATATCCAAGAATGATGCGAAAATATACAGGTAGTGTTGTTCGCCATATCCCACAGCTTTCCAAATCAATCGCTAAGGAAAATTCGAAGGAGCGTAGTATGCGCGCGGATAACTAAATGCAATGGGCGTTCACCCCAACTCCAGGACGGTGACGCCTCGCCAAAAACAAATCATGCTCAAAAGTCCGATTTCTGAGTGAGCATTACGCTTCCCACTTTCCACACTTGCTCCTTTGAGGGAGTCACTCAGACCTCCTCATCAATGCTCAATTCCGGCAGTGGCTCATAAGGCTTGTCCCCGCCAAACCTTTCATGAAGTCTCCTCCATACGTCCTCGCTGGTCTTGTCCCTCTCGCACAAATCCAACAAGTGCTCCTTTCTCATCTTCTCCTCGACCGAAAACCAGATCATTGCTTTCCTCTCTCTGTCCATCTTCGCCAAAACCTCCTCCTCAATGTACGTGAAGTTGTCACCCTCATTATCAGCACGGATGTAGTCACCCATTCCCTTGGCATCAAGATAGACCTTCATGTCTGCCTTCCAGGCTGAGCATCGCGGATACCTGTCCATGTTTGAGCCGCCGAGTTTGCTTAGATGGATTGTGACGCCACCGATTGTATCGGTCCAGGCTGTTTCCAGGATACTGAGGCCATCGTCTGAGCCTGAGCTGGATGAGGATGTTGATGAAGCGCGAGTGCGGGGTTGTGATGGACGGAATGAGGGGCGAGATCGCCTTGGTGATCGTACATGGACCATTTTGTGGTTGAATATCGGGTTTCAAGAAGTTTCTTTGCTTGACGCTTTGTGGAGCTTGTTCTCAGGTTTGCGCTGCTTGATTAAAAATTGGCCGCTTCCAGCGCACGTAGCTGTACTTATACAACAACTCTGTCCACGATATCGAAAGGTTCGGTTCCGAATATTTCTTTTAGCTGCCGGCAGGATCTGGGGTACCAATGCTGTGCCGTCGAAAGGCCTTGAATGTTGTATACATAGAAATCGTGGGGATCGGCATGCTTTTGAGTTCCGGAGCCTTTGTGGGGGTTGTCGGCGGACGTCCGTGATGCTGTGGCATACCGACTCGGTGGCTTACTTGACTACATGTCCTTCGCTTGAACTTCTAACATGTGATGTAAGATCTTTGACAGCACCGAACATCACGCTACATCCGAGGACGCGAAACCTCGAATCGTTGTCTCAGGAGAGGAGGACGTTCGCCTAGACCGAACATGTGGAAATCTTTGGTAGTTGAGGCTACTCAGCTACTTTGCCACAGATCCTGTCTAAGCACAGCAACTAAGAGCAAGAAATCAGAAGAGAGAAAATCACAATCGAGGACAACTCGGCGACTTTTCCATGTACTTTCGGAGCTCGACATGTCAGCTGACTTAACAGACAGTACTGCAGCCTTTCATGGTGCGTGGAGTCCGCTGAAATAGTGGTACAGACAATCTCTTCTACACAATCAAATGTGAATAGTAGTCAGAGATAAATTTCGAGATACTGAGGACTGTCAAGTTGACGTTGATGGTCTTGTTGTGTAAGGAAAAGGGGCTGACCAAAACCCCCCGACAGCTTGAAACGAGCCGAGCGCTAGACTACTTCTGGCGTAGCTACATAATATTAATATTACTAACCTCCTTCCTTCATCCTCCCCCTCTGCGGCTGTCATCGCTACCTTCGCTCTACATTTCCAAAGAAAAGCTCCTCTTCCCGTCACATCTAGAAGTAGCTGCAGGGTGTCTTTCGTTGACTGTTGGAATGACTGGCGTCTCTGCCGAGACCATGCTTCACAACGCACAGCACACCAGCTATTTGAGAACAGGTCGATCCTTCATCCGATGCATCATTGAATCAAGATCTCGAGCCAAGATTACATATGTCTTGGCTGGTCTTGGTCAGTGGAGCTCTGAGTTCTCATATCTCTGGAGTGGGATGGGGAAATCTCACCCGAATCTGGTCCGTAAGCTACCTCATCCTCCTGATGAGATACTCCCTTCACGATGTTACAGATAAGCTGGCCGGCCGGCAGATGATCCACAGCAAATATGCGCCTCGGACGGCTTATGGCTTTGTCTTCATTTTATCATGGGAGTTGATCCCATGCCAGGGAAAACCTGAGCGTTGCACAGGCCATCGAGTGCGAGACAGGATCTCATGGCTGTCAACTATGAAAACATGCACTACCCAGATCCAGACTCCAGTGGGCTATATCGTCGTGAAAACTCTGGGTTTTTGTGCTTCCAGAGAGTGTCTTATCTCGTTTCCGCTGCCCAGCTCGAGATTCAGAGCCAATCATGTCACCGCTATTTGTGCAGATAGTGCTACTAGAAAGCCAAGCTCATAGTTGGGATGGAGGCGTTTGATCAAAAATCCAACTTGACATCTTATCGAGAATCTGGAGAACAGGAGTAGCCAAGCCCAAAGTTGGGGGACATCTCGAAAGTGTAGAAAAGAGAGACTCTCTCCTGTCCTCTTGACAAAAACCACCGGCCAAAGAACTCATTCACTTACCGCAGGGAATTGACTTTCAACATGGGAGGCCTTACTTACGCGATGATGCTCGTCTGTCTGACAGCGGCTATCAATTGTGCCACTGTCGGATACGATGCGAGCATGATGTCCTCGCTCAACATTCTGGTATGTTATCTTTCTTGATCTAAGGGGACAGAAGCTAATTGTTCTGCCACAGAGAGCTTTCCAAACCCAATTCGAGATCACCACAGAGCTCAAAGGGCTTCTCACTGCCACGCAGAACTTAGGTGGTATCGTGGGAGGATTGTTCGCCGGAAGCGTTGTCGACAAATTCGGCAGAAAAGGAGGAATTCTTGCGTCCTCTTGCATTGTGCTCGTTTCATGTATCCTCCACTCTACTGCAACCACCAAAGAACAATTCTTTGTTGCTAGAGTTCTGGTCGGTTTCGCAAAAGCACTGGATATCTCCGCCGTGCCAACATATCTCGTTGAGCTGGCACCACCTTCGAAGCGTGGATTTGTGGCAGGGCTGTACTGGACCTGTTGGTTACTCGGCGCCATCATTTCCTCTGCTGTGGGATATGGAGCTAGAAGTATTGCTGGAAACTGGAGTTGGCGCTTGATCTGTCTGTGCATGTCTGGACCCGCATCATTGTGCATTCTTCTCCTAGCTTTCATCCCGGAGTCGCCACGTTGGCTGATTTCCAAAGGACGAGAACGCGAAGGACTTGCTGTTCTCACGCGATTCCACGGTGGTGGGGATCCCAATCATCCTCTTGTGACAGCTCAATTCAGAGAGATCAAGGAGACAATCTCGTACGAGCAGCAGAACAAATTCGAGTCTTACCGTGCATGGTGGAAAACCTTTGTGGGATTGAAGTCGAACCGGTACCGAGCATTCATCCTCGTCAGTCTCGGAATTTTCGAGCAGACCATCGGTTCCAGTATCATCACCTACTACCTCAGCAGCGTCCTCAACCTGGCTGGTGTTACTTCAGAGAAGTCTCAATTTGCTATCAACCTTGGCCAAAACTGTGTTGCATTCACTTCGGCGCTCGTCGGTATATGCCTGATCGATAAACTGGGTCGTGTGAAGATGCTCGTAGGCGGAACGATTTTCTGTGCTGCTGTTCTGGCTTGCATGGCGGGCCTGACTGCCCAGCAAACAGACACCGCTGCTGGAAGGAACGCAATCATCGCCATGGTCTTTTTGTTCCAGATGGGATACGCGTCGACTTGGACACCACTCTCTTTCTCCTACTGCGCTGAAGTCCTCAACTTCACGATCAGAGCCAAGGGCATGGCATTCTACAACATCTTCACATCTTCGGCAGGCTTCATCAACCAATATGTCATTCCGATCGGGCTCGCGAATATCGGATGGAGATTCTACATCGTCGGCGTCTGCTGGAATCTCTTTGCAGCTACGGTCATTGCATTCACTTACCTGGAGACCAAGGGCTTGAGTCTGGAGCAGATCGACAAACGATTCGAGGGTGTTCCACGTGATCAGTTAGAGGACATTATCGAGACTTACAATGGGGTTAAGCCCATCTCGGAGGCGGAACTTGGGAAAATCGCAATTGATCCGGTGGCTACTGAGATTTCAGAAGGCCCAAACAAGAATTGAGTTGTGACTCGGAGAGGCTCGAAAGGTGCGGGAGGAGGGAGGTACCTGAGGCGTTCTGTGGAAGTCCTGTTGTCCCAAAGAATTGCATCTCAATTCGCTGCGTGTCTATGGTGTCTGATTGAATACAACGCAGACCTTCACATTGTCATACACAAGACATGCTCTAAAAACTGCTTTAGCTCAAGTGCTTGCTGCAGCCAAAATCTGTGAAGAAAAACACAGTGCTAAGCGTCTCGAAAATTAGCATGATCAATCATCCTGCATGTACGTGATGATTTAGCAGCCAGCTTGATAGCTGTCGAGAGGGGTGTGGTATTCGGAGTCAATTTCACGTAAGCCAGGTGCTGTTGGTGCTCCTCGGAGTGGGTCCCACAGCCACAGAAGCACCTTTCGGCATCAATTCCGCTCCTTTGGTAAGCATGGACCTTTGAACTACACTACAATATTACGACCTGGATACAGGCTTAGAGAGGTTCTTTGATCATTCTGGTATTCTTGATTATATAACTATCAACAAGTACAGCGGAAATGACCGTTCCCGTCAGTCAGCGTACCATGCATGGCAGCAGCGAAATTTTCTGGCACATGATTCGTCAGTGGTGAGCTGCTTAGCGACTTTGTTGATACAATACAGTACGTACGATCAGATATATAAGTTAAGAAGACCCTCCTGATATTGCATCACAAATCAACATCACCAAGTCATCGATATCTACTGACTTCCAGCCACACACGATTCTCCCAAATCACAATCACCATCTCCTAGCCACCACAATGTCTTCCCAACTCAAAAACATCGCAATCATCGGTGTATGTCTAGCCCTCTTTGAAAATGTCACTCGACTGACCAAATCAATATAGGGCAGCGGCAGTGTGGGGAAGATCATCCTGGATGCACTCGTCTCCGACACACGATTCAATGTCACAGCATTGACACGAGCATCCAGCACATCAACTTTCCCAGCAGGAGTCACTGTTCGCAACACCGGTTACTCGAATGCTGATCTAGTTGAAGCATTCAAGGGTCAAGATGCAGTGATCTCAGTTGTTGGCTTGAGCGGGTTCGGTCAGCAGACATCGTTCATCGACGCTGCCATCACCGCTGGAGTGAAGCGATTCATACCTTCCGAGTTTTCATCCAACACTTTGAGCCCAGCTGTCTTGGAAATGCTGCCCGTGTTCGGACAAAAGAAAGAGGTGCTTGATTATTTGAAGAAGAAAGAGACTTCTGGGTTGACGTGGACCGCTATTTGGCCAGCTCTGCTATTTGACTCGGTGACCTTCCCTCACTTGCGTTGATCCGGAATCTGAAGCTAACATGGACCTTAGGGACTCAAAAATGGCTTCTTGGAGTTCGATCTAAAGTCCCGAACTGCAACGATCTGGGACAAAGGCACCAGCAAATTCACCTTGACCGACGACGACCAACTCGGTCGCGCCGTCATCGCAGTTCTCGATCGCCCAGATCAAACAGCAAATAAGAACATCTACGTCGCATCTTTCGAGACTTCTCAGAAAGAGATCTTGACTGCTTTGGAGAAGGCTACCGCTACCAAGTGGACCGTCACGGATACCACGGCCGAGAAGGAGGTCGCAGAGGCGACTGAGAAAATTGGGAAAGGTGATTTCAGTGGTGCTTACGCTTTGGTGAGAGCTACAAGTTTCGCAAATACGTCAGGATTGCGGGCGAACTATGTTCGGGACGAAGAGTTGTCGAATGAGTTGTTGGGTTTGGAGTTTGGGACTGTCGAGCAGACTGTCTCACGGGTTGTTGGTGGCCTCGCATAAACCGTTATCCTTTCCCTGGCTCATTTGCGTTGAGGGGCTGCGGCATAACAGATCATTCGTCTCCAAATTTTGGCGTATCAGACAAGTCTGAACACGGAGACTTCTGCGCAAATAGCCCTCGCGTCTGAGAAGGACATTCGCTTAGCGGGGTATTTCAAATCAACACTGCTTTATGACCCTTGGGGAGGACAATTACGTTATCATCACAATGTAAATCTTGAAGAAGAATTGAGTGTGTTCTAATAGACCAGTCTGATCCAATCACCAATAGAACGAACAACAATTTTTTTTTAATTAAGTGTTGGTGCGGGACTGTTGAATTAGCCAGACATTTGCTGCTTGTACAAACAGCTGGAGGTCAGGCCATAAATAACGAGCTTCTTATAAACTCCCTGAAGGTGGAGCATAGTATTCCCGATCTTTTACTGGTCCTGTAAACGCAATTTATCATACTATTGCTCAGATGTCTCTCAGACTCAACTTCAAGATCACAAGCACCCCGAAGAGCAAGCGACATTTGTTGTCTCTAATATCGATTCGTTAGGAAGACCATGAGCCCATATGATGATCTTGTCATACTTGCGTCTTCTACCAAAAGAGATTGGCTGGCCCTAGCATTTCTTTCACCCGTCAACAGGTTTGAGAATGCAAAGGATATGTGGGGATGGGATAATTTTGTAAAACCTTTACTTACGGTCGCTGAGCTATTTGAGGCTAGCAAGATGCTTGTGCTATCTTCGAAAGAACTGCTGCAGGGCTTATTGATGGAAAGCAATTACGAGGTATTGGGGCTCATCATAAACGTGTATATGTCCGCCTAGACTTAATCTCGGCCATTTCAACAGCGCAGGAAACTGCGCATGACATGAGGGATACAAAGATCAGCTGTTCGTGGTCAGGAACGGAAAAATCCGTTATGGATTTTGAAAGCCTGAAGCACAATGCATACGCCGGGCATTGCTTGCTGGGCTACTATCAGCATAGATCTCAGTAGCATGCCTGTTTGCGGGCAGCAAATGATGGTCGGATACTTTTGATACATATTTTGCTGACACTTCTCCAGGCCGTGCAACCTGAAGTAAGGCGCTGATCGGCGTAGCATTTCAGGGGATTCAGCGCATCGGCCATACTGAGTCCTGCCCAACCCTCCTCATTTAGTAACAATTTAGGGACGGCTTGCAGTGTCTGTCACAGGGGCCACAGGCTGCGCGATGAGTCGCACTCAAAGGAATAATTGACGTATTCCATATGGTTTACGGTACTGACCATGTCATTTTCTCTCTCAGACAAATGTCTAAATATCCATGATTTAGTGAAAATACCTTCAATTTCAGCTTCGCTTAATTACACTCCATTTCAATCCCTGGTCGCTGCAATGGAGACCTGCAACCTCATCTCTTATTTGATAGGGTGTCAAACTCATTCTCGCCAATGATTTCTCTCATGCCCTTGTTCTAATAACCTAAGATTACACTATTACTTTTCTCGTCGTGACTCTGATATCTATCGCCCTGACAAACGCCGTTCTCGCAGATCCGGGCCTTTACCGATTGCGCGCACCCGAAACCCCAACTTCTCCAATTGAGGGCCATCGACGATATTCCGTCCATCAAATACCCACTTGGGCTCGCGCATGAGAGTAGAAACCTCTCTCCAGTCCACAGTCTCGCCCTCCTTCATTCCAGACTGCTTCGCCTGGCAATGGGCGCAATCGGACGGGCACTTGGTTTCAGCGACGAATCGGTTGAGAGGGTCCTCGTTTGCCTCGTCACGATCCCGTGTGACAAGCTTCTCGAGCTGCAGGATATCCATCTCGGATAACTTGTTCTTGAAGAACCAGTCGACGTTGTCGGAGACTCTCAAGCCTTCTGCTGACTGCGTTTGCCCCTTGGCTTTGGATTTGGGCGTGGGCACGGGTGGATAGCGGAAATGGTTCCATTGCGTCAGGATACACACTACATTTGCGCTGTCGACAGTTTCCTTCCAGTGTTCCCGCACCTTAATGCGCTGCATCTGAAAGTCGCTAAGGCCAATCTGACGGACTTCGTCCTCAATATCTGCAACTGAGCAGCCCGGGTCGAAGATCGATATTTCTGCCGGCATCTCGGCCGCGAGTTCGGCAATAAAGTGCACCGCGACACTGTTGCGAGTGTCGTTTGTGTTTTCTTTAAACGTGAAGCCAAGCACGGCAATCTTCTTACCCCTGAGTGAGCCGTTGAGGGCGCGCACAACCTTCTTACCGAACCTTTGCCTCTGGTACTTGTTGATATCGAGTACTCCCATCCAGTAGTCGGCAACCTGGCTCAAATGCAGGGACTGCGCCATGTACGACAGGTTGAGGATATCCTTCTCGAAGCATGAGCCGCCAAACCCTACGCCTGCTTGCAAGAAGCGAGGACCAAGCCTGGAATCTGCTCCAAGACCAAGACTGAGTTCTTTGACGTCGGCACCGAGCTCCTCGCACAGAGCCGAGACGGCATTGATGCTCGAGATGCGTTGCGCAAGCATAGCGTTCGCCACCAGCTTTGTCAGTTCTGATGACCAAGTGTTGATAGTCAGGATGCGGGATGGAGGGACCCAGGCAGCATAAATGCCCTTCAGTGTTTCAGCTGCCTTCGCTCCCTCGGGAGTGGTGGCACTACCAATGAGAATGCGATCCGGATGCATGAGGTTATAAACAGCACAACCTTCTGCGAGGAACTCTGGGTTGTTGAGAATCTCGAACCGGGCGTTGGGACGGTGGAATTCGAGCTATTTACGAGAGAGGGGGCGTTAGTATAAGTCATAAGCTCTGCCTTGCATTCCATGTCTTTTTAAGGACACTCAAGCGTGGGACTATGGATGCAGGACAGGATACAACACAACTGAGTCTTTCCGTTACACTTTTGTCCGTGGCCATCTCAGCCGATGGTATAGAAGTAACCATGAAGACAGAGAATTGACTACAAGGGACGCCATGCGAAGAGACGGGATATGAAGAGTTGAACAACTTACAATATCTCGAATCATATGTGCAGTACCGCACGGTACAGTGCTCTTCTCCACGATGATAGCCCCATCCTTCGCATTCTTGGCAACAGTACTTGCAGCACTCTCAAGTATACTTAGATCTGCGGTTGCCCCTGCGCCCACGCCGTAGAGCTTGGTGGGAGTATTGACGCATATAAACACAACATCGGCCTCGGCAATCGACTCAGTGACCCTCGTGGAAAAGGTCAGGTTAGGCGTTCTCGAGAGAATCTTTACGGTGCCGAGACCAGGTAAGTCGACGATTGAGTAATTGGTGCCGTCTCGAGCGATTCTCACAATCTTTGGTAGGCCGGTTTCATGGATTGGGAGATGAGCAGAGTTCCATGTTGCAATCCTGTCTTGGTTCAGGTCGACCACGTTGACCATGATCTGAGGATTATGGTATGCGACCAGAGCAGCAGTTGGACCACCTATAGAAAGAGGGTAAGCGTCTGAAGCATGTTTCGTAGCGCAAATCGCTTCATATGCGAGTGCTTAAAGCTGGGAATTGCATACCTACGAATCCGGCCCCGAGAAAACAGACGTTGTTGACGATGGGGTAATTCGGCTCGACATTTGCGACGGATGACGGGATGTTGGGCCTGGCAAGGAAATCGTCGTCTGTATTGCTCGTTGAACTTTGAGGGTATGATGTGAGAGGGGAACTGTCAGTACTCTCGCGTACCCAACCCGACAGGCCCAGGTCAAATGTGAGCTCGTCATCCGAAGAAATGCTAGATGTTGCCCGAGAGGTCGGCATGTTGCTAGGTGGGTAAAGTCGGCAGCACGAGGGTGATGTAATAATCTCTAAACACAGAGTAGGGAAAGTAGATAGCAGGGCTGCAACAGCAAGAAAAAGCTTGGGTGAAGTAGAAGTATACTATACTTCGAATCGCTTCCTGGAACTGGCAATAGGGGAATGTCCCTGCCCAATTCAGCCGTCTTTGCTTCTTCCTCAACAGAGACCACTCTCAATCCTTTTTCAGACGATACATGCTCAACCGAGCAAGTATTCTCGTCGGGCAGCAAGACCTCGATCAGACATGGCAATTACAGCACGAAGCCCCTATCATGATTTGTTGTAGATTCTGCCTATTTCATTAGTCCAGCAATACCTGGCTGGCTCTTAGTGCTAGACATTTTCTCTTGGTTCAATCGCCACCGTCCTTGTAGTACTCACCTTCGCTGGGATATGTGTATAACGGAATTCGAGTGGAGCATTCTCAGATATCATCCTGTGGGACCTCTAAGTGTGTGTGTTTGGCCTTGAATTATCAGCAATAATCTTTTTGGGACTAGTTTTCGAATGAGATTTTTTTTGGGGTCCTGCTGAGTTCAGGATGCCGTGGGGTATCTACCGCCGCGAGTTGTAGATGCCCAGCGGCAGTGACATGCCAACGTGCACAGAGCTGGTGGAAGCGAATATATTGGGGTCTCGGCAACTGCATCTCAGCCACAGACGTGAAGCCGCTAAGTGACAAGCCATCCAATACATTTCCGATCGCCCAGCGTCTCTCAGTTGAGATCCCTTAGACCTCAATTGCCTGTGAAGTGGTGAGAAAGTGAAACTGAAGCTGCCCAGGCGGACGGAAACCACATCTCCGGGGATATCAATCATATGCCAAGTGGGCAAACATCAATTGTAGTCGTGAGGCGCTTTCTATTACGTATTAATTTATCGGTGAAGCCTCATAAGGGGACGTCTTTCATTTCCACCTAATGTTTTTCTTTGTTTCTCGCCAGAATTCCTTTTTGTCTTCGCTTCATCCCATATTATTGAAATGGGAAATCCCGACGCCATTAAATTTGAATGTCCTTTGCCCAGGAGAAATCTGGCTGCTCAACCATGCGTGTCTTGAAGGTGTGTGGCGCCGCAAAAAGTCATGAACTTGAAGAGGCTTGAAGCAAAGGCACATCCAGGAAAAAGAAGCTACGTGAAATCTTAGGGGAGGACTTGGACACTATATCTTACCGCGTAGTACTTACCCTATAACCGTCGTGCTGCCAAAGATGTCTGGCACCATACATCTCTTGATCCCTATTCCCTCGTTGACTAAGAACCAATCCAGGATCTGATGGCAGTAGATACAGCCCAGGTAGGCCATGGGCCGTCTGAAATCGAGGTCCTGCCGGACTCAAACCCTTTCGCGACCCCTTTCGACAACATCAAGGAACCTTCTGTTGACTCGGCCCCAATATTCGACATACCACCGCGGAACCCTCCGAAGATCAACCCTTTCAAGGCCACTTTCAATGTTGTCCTGGCTTTTGGTATCATCGGCGCACTTATTGCAGGCTATATCATTGGTCTCAGGATCTTCAATCTCACCATAACTTCCATCGGCCTGTACGGAACAATTCTTATTACCCATTATCTCTTTCAGCTCTGCTGTGCCCTTCTCAACCGCATCAGTGTCAATCGCATAGCCAACAAACGATTGAAGGAGAACGCTCAGGCGGCAGGCGACAGCGAAAAGGGTACACAAGGCACATCCGCCCTTCTCAATCCTGATAGCGAGGTCTCGATTGCTGTTGTCGGTTACCGCGAGGATGAGAAAGCGTGGCGGCAATGTCTTCGCAGTCTGCAGACGCAGACGCTCCGGCCCAAGTGTGTCATCGGCGTCGTTGACGGCAACGAGGAGCCAGATCTGAGCATGGCAAACGCCTTCGTCGGCGAATTTGAGTCATACAACGCACCGCTAATTCATCTGCCACTCTTGCTCTCGGACTTACACCGCGAAACATATTTCGCCAACATACCTAAGGACACACGGTTCTTCCTGGTCAAAGTTTGGCACTGGCTCGTTGGTCGCTATCGACCCGGCCACGCCCCGGCATTAGCTTTGGCCAGGCAGGCAGTACTTACACAAGTGCTCGAATGGGACGACAATTGGAATATCAGCGGCCTCAAGGCAGTTTGCTTCAGTCAACCCCACGGACATAAGCGCACCGCCATGTTCACAGCCTTTGCCATGAGCATTTACGCCCTGCGCACACGCGACGCTGTCTTCACAACTGACTCGGACACCCTCATCCAGAACAACGGTTTGGATGAGATGCTGACGCTGCTCCATTCCTCGCCAGATGTCGGCGGTGTCACGGCAGATGTCAAGATCTGGAACCGCGCGGAGTCCTTGCTCGCGCGCTTGTGTGCGGCGCGGTACTGGCTCGCCTTCAACATTGAGCGGGCATGTCAGTCGATGTGGGCCTGTGTCGGCTGCCTCTCCGGGCCGATGAGCATGTACCGTGCCTCGGATCTCGAGACGATTCTCGGGCCCTGGAATCTACAGACATTTGGTGGCAAGGCGACGACCTTTGGCGACGACCGCCACTTGACAAACCAGCTGCTGGCCCAAGGCCTCAGAACGCGTTATACCCACCGTACATGGTGCGACAGCGAGTCTCCGACCTCATTCGTACGCTGGGTCGCGCAGCAGACGAGATGGAGTAAGTCTTTCTTCCGAGAGGCGTTTTGGTTCCCAGCAAGCTTTGCTTACCAGGCCCCCTGGATGCTTCTCGAGACGACCATACAAGCATTGTACCCCTTCATTCTGATCGCCACTGTCTTCCATTTTCTCTTTGACCCTGCCACTGAAAACAATTTGAGCCCCGTCATCTGGCTCGTCACTATGTTCGCTATTGCATTTGTGAAGTCTTTCGTAGCCATGATCATGAGCAGAGATCCGTGGATGCTCCTCTTCAGCTGTTATGGCTTCCTCTACTTCTTCGGCCTGCTGCCATCCAAGGTCTGGGCGCTTTTCACCATGAACAAGACTGGCTGGGGAACGTCTGCGCGCTCCTCGTCCGAACGGAAGGTCGGACAGTCTTTCTTCCAGCGCTCATTCCAGGTCGGCCATCTAATCGTCTGGTACCTGGCCGTCTGCGTCGGTATCGGGTTCTTCGTCCGTAGGATCTTTGGCAACCCTCTTTTCTTCCTCATTGGTGCCTTCACGCTCATTCCGGCAGTCTTCCTGTACCTGGGGGATTCGGTCGCGGCGAAGCTAAGTGGTTGGTTCGGGCGAAAGAAGCCTGCATCTGAAAAGTCGACAGAATTCCAGATCGACGAGCCAGTGCTTCCTACGAAGCCTTCACCGGTCTTGAAATCTCCAGAGGAACGATCTCCCTCGTTGACAAGAGGATTCGGAGGCAGTCTGGCCACATCAACGACGAACAAGAGATAAGTGCCACAATCAGAATATTATCCACCTTGGCTGGACTGGTATCGTTTTTTTTCGCGCAACATGTACTCTTGTATCGGGTAGGGTAGTGGGGGTGGACTGCCTAACCCAAGGGCTGGAAAACATTTCGTGGGTAACTGGATTAATATCCTACTGTATCGATGTTACTCATGGGTAACCATCAATTTTCATATAGATATTACATGTATAATATAATAATTGTATTCTCAAACTTGAGAAAAGAGGGACGGGGGGGGATCAGTCTCAGATTATGTACATGTGCACTCTCGGATTAGACTCTCGCCAGACCTCGGGTACGGGACCATTTGGAAATACACGATGAAAGCAGCAATCTGGACGTCAACGCAGTAAATACAACCAGCTTAACGCAGCCAACCAGTATGAGGCTTGGAGAAGAAATCTCCGATGTTGGAGAACCCTGTGAGACATCCATGCGAACGTGAGAATGTTGAAATGACTTCTTAGTACTTACATTGAATTCAGCAGAGGCAGGAGCCGGTGGAGACCTCATACGAAAGAAATCTGGAATTCATTACGAATACTTATGATACCAACATGACATGGAAAGACCTGTTACATATGTGTAATGGCAAGTTCCCGTTTCCCGTCAAAGATCTTCCCAGCTTCCGTTCCGGAGTTCTTCCCATTTTGTGTTGACATGGAAACCATTCGGATCATCCTAATTAGCCAATATGATTCCATTGTCTCGCACCACCGCACTCCTGACATTTTGTCCATTCCCAAGAACACCCATATGAACCAATGGGTGAAGAGCCGGCGAATCTGGGCAGAAGACCCACAAAAGTACCGGAGCACCTAGAGGGCTCCTGCTTGGGGTTAAAATCTCGAGTCTGGAATTGCTGAGTCGGGTATCCTCACGAAAACCTTTCTTGTCGTCAATAATACCTGTATCGAGTCCGTCATTCCCAACCATATTGAGTCACATTACGAAGACATGCGCATCCTCGCATTTGAGTCCGATTTTCCCGTACCGAGTCGCAAGTCTTTGGATGGGTACCCAGGTCATGGATACGGCTCGATCAATTGGTCTATCACTTCTATGAGCTCAGGTTGATGAGGGCTAGTGAGACTGGCATGGATGAGATCTGGAAAGCTGCGTAAGTCAGTCGCTTTAGAGCATTCGTGAGCGTGCGGTCCCACGAAGCTCTGAGCAGATCCTACTCTTCTTCATTACGTGGATATTCTCCGGACAGTGTGATTAGAAAGAAATGCTATGCCGTAGGGAATAAAAGACAAGACAGGGAAGCATCCAACTTTACATCAGAACTTACATGAGGAGTTTCATCGTGGGCCCGATTTGATTGAAGTAAGAATCATGCCAGTCTCTTGGTTCATGATTAATATCGCTGATAGAGTATCAAAAGACAAAGTATAGTCAGAATCACAGACACTGAGAGATTCCCACGATTGGGTCAGTTACACAGTGACGTGTGGAGATGCAAATGTGACGAGCCGGTTCACTAAACACGATCGAGCCATAAAAGAAAAAGGAGGGAGCAGAAGTCTCAAAGAATGCTAGTCGTAATACCATTGGAGCTTCTGGTGATATCCGCGAAAAGGTGACATTAAAAGTACTTCTCATCATAGAGTTCTCCATTCGCTTGCTGTGTTTTGATTACCTGGCCAGGGACAAATGCCAAGCGATCGTCTGCCGAAAGTGATGTCACTAGCCACAGCCACAGCCCGCTCGTCAAGCCACGGCCACGGCATCATGCATGTCCCAAAACAGGTTCCCGATCAACAAATTCAAGTCTTCCCTGGCAAAGAACAAGCTTCCCCGCTTATAAAGTGCATCGAACGTCTTTCTGAGAAAGGACTTTCGGGAACAATCTCCGTACAGCTAACACTTCTTTCTAGACCTTACTATTGACCTCTTTGCTGACATCTTTCGTTTGAGCGACCCCGCATCAATATGGCTTCCCTTATCGAGAAATTGACTGCTGAGGAAGGTGGAGAGTCTGTGAGTAAGTATGCACTCTGCTCCCGCCTCGGTCATATCTGCCTCATTTTCGGGTCTGTACGTAGCAGCTAAAATGTCACCCACTTAGAATTTTTGAACGACATCGTTGCACAGCTATGGCCGCATATCAATGTTGCCGGCAGCAAGATGCTGAAAGATATCGTCGAGCCCATGTTTGCGAGTATGCTGCCTGGCCCGCTATCGAGCCTCCACTTCACCAAGATTGATCTCGGTCACGTTCCCCTCTCACTTTCGAATGTCCTTGCAACGAAGACTGAGACGGAGAGCATCAAGCTGTTAGTATCCCGGGATACCTCGTTTCATCCTTCACGATCCCGTGATCAACCTGGCAATAAGTCCAAGCTAACTCCTTTGCTCAAAGCGATATGAATGTTGACTGGGCTGGCAAATGCGACATTCAACTTGATGGGAACATGATTCCCACTCTGGTATGTACCAAGGAAAAACAACCCGAGGGATTCGTACTGGTGGACTTGGCAGCTGATTCATTCGTCAGGGAGTCAAAGGTGTCGCACTTCATGGCAGACTTTCCATACTTCTGGGTCCAACCTTCGACATCATTCCGCTGATTGGCGCGGCTCAGATCGCCTTCGTGAATCCACCAGTCCTCAAGCTCGATTTCACCGGAGCTGCAAACGTCGCTGACTCCGACATGATCGACGGAGCAGTTCGAAAAGTCATCATTAACATCATCAACTCCATCTTGACATTGCCAAATCGTCTTCTGATCAAGCTTGACGCTTCCAACGATTATTTCAAGACTCAGTTGTTTCCAATTGGCGTTATTCGAATCACAGCCGAGAAGGCAACTGGATTTGCTGAAGATAAAAAAGGCGCTGCGCAGAAACTCTTCTCAAAGCTCACGCGTGCTTCCCCTGACACTTACGTGAACATTAGCGTCGGTGCTGAGGACGCTTGGTGAGTTAGTTTTGAGATGTTTCCTGGTCCTCTTCTCCCTATTCCACATGATCAGGACTGTGCCACTACAAAGGATCGAGATGCTGATTGCAGATTTTCGACAGGCGAACAACGACCAAGGACAACACCACCAACCCCTCTTGGAACGAGACACACGACTTCGTGGTTACCGATCTAAATCAATGCATCACTTTCGATCTCATGGATCACGATGTCAGCAGTGACGACGAAATAGGTCTTGCAGTCACTACCGTCAGTGAAATCTTGGCAGCAGGTGGCAAGCAAGAGCTGAGCATGCTACACAAGGATAATCCAATCGAGGGTAAACTTTCGGTGTCTTGCAAGTTCTTCCACTTCGCGGCTGAGGGCAACAGCTTGTCTGCCTCAGATCACAGCAACGACGGCTTAATGTGTGGTGTGGCCACTGTTCTTGTTGCCGGCGTGTTTGACATCCCTGGCAACAGAAAAGGTTCGTGTTATTTCGTCTGAAATATTGATTGGAATATTTAGACTACCCTTTCTTCCTGAACATTGCTAGAGCACCTTGCTGATACAATTGATAGAGCTCAATCCAAGTGTGGTCGTATCATGGGGAGAGAAGCACCGCTTCCAGACAGCTGCCAAGACCGATGCACCAGGCACAGATATTTCCAACCCCGCATTTGACCAGGCTTTCCGCATTCCCATCACAGCAGATATGCTAGGCAGCGGGGCTCAAAACTTCCGAATCGCTCTTATGAACAAGCAGGATGAAATCGGCGCCATCGATATTCCACTTTCAGACGTGCAGCAGGCACCAGATATGATTCTGCAAAACAAGTTTGACGTCGGCAGTGGTGCAACAGTCAGAGCGAGCATTTGTCTTCGTGGTATTGTGGCGGCGAGTATGGAAGAGAGCACTCTCCCTCAGCGCCAGAAGTAGTTCTGAACAGGAGTGGCATCGGTTGTCGATACCCTAGGCTGTGGCAGTCGTGGTGGTGAAATACTAGAATTCATGGTAAATGGGCAAAAGTTGCTTGGAAACGATTCTCTAGTGACACGGATGAAACGAGAAAACCGAAACAGTATGTAAAAATCAATCAGCGTGCATGGAATACAAAATTTGAAACGTCTGGAACCAGGCCTAGTTAGATTTCTTCTCGCTTCTGACCGTGAGCTTTTTGTCAAATATACTCACTGTTATCGAACGGAACTTTTTGTAGCTTGCACAGTTGTCTTGACGGATGAGCATCTTGCCATGGCCAATGATATTTAAATCGACCCTCGGAGAGGATTATCGCCGTCATCTGGAAGTGACGATGAGCCCAGAATACTTGGCGACTAGGGCGACTGGCATTGATCATTCAGACTGAAAAGGGGTTCTTTCGAATAATCGATGTCATGTTAATTCCTTTAAAGAGCTGTCATAAATGTGTATCTGCATGAGAAGTTGAGAGGCAGAGCGAGCTTCTTTCTACTTCTTACGGCTTTTAAATACGAAACCTGAATCGAAGTACCTAGGTCCAGTCAGCCCGGCGCATCGCAGAACCCGGCCCGAACCGAACCCGGACAGAGGCAGCTAGCGCGTTTTGAGTAGCACGTGAGAGCGTGAACATCTCCACGTTCGATATCTTCGTCGCGTCTTCCTCGTATCGAATCCAGATCCAGCAAACAAATCGACTTCGAATTGGTCAAGCCACCAACAGGCCAATGCTTTGAGAAAATATGCCCAAGTGAGGATGGATGACGACTTGAAGTATTCTAGATCCCTTTCCTTTGGCAAACACGAGCTGACTGTCGACAAAGACAGGCACTCGCGGCATCTCGCGCTGAGGCAGCACAGCTGGAGGAAGACCGTGAGCTTCAGGAAGCAATTAGACTGTCTAAGATGGACGATTCTTCAACGCAATCAGGCTCGCCCACGCCATCACCGAAACCAGCCGATGAGGACAGTGATCTCAAAGAGGCCATCAGACTGTCCATGTTGGATGATGCTTCGACAGCTTCTGGCACCCCATCGTCGTCTCTAGAGCCAGATCAAATCAAGCGAGGCTCAAAACGCAAGGTAGAAGATGATCTAGGACCTCAGAGTACGAAGCGCGTACAGGCGACGCTCGTTGACTTGACCTCCTCTAACACCAGCCCCGCCCCTCAGCCTGTGCCTTCAGAGCGAGTCACATGTATGTTCATCGTCGTCTAATTTTCACTCGCTGATACTGATATGCCCTCTCTAGCGATACTCTCCGCAACTAGTAAAGCAGAAGCTAAGATGACCTATCCCAACGGCGCCCTTCGGATCACCCGTACTCCTGGTAGGGTCGATGCCAAGAATTGTGTCAATCTAAAGGATGTTGTACAGGGGAACAGTCTCGTATCGGCCTGTGCATTTTCGTTCTTCATTGGAGAGGAAGAGTTCTATAGACATTTCCCGTTCACACATTCGTCGAACAAAGTACCCGTATGTGTCTACTGCCATTGTGACGTCGCCATCACTAACATCTAAAATAGATCTACATCGGTCGCGATATCAACATGGGTAAGCCTGATCATCACACCTACTCGTTCTGCTCCTTTGGCCATACGTCCAGTGCATGGTGTACTTTCTGACTTGCTCTTTACCGCAGATCCGATGACTCCGGAAGCATGTGAACTAGCTGGTGTTCCTCTCATATTAGATGGCGGTAAGGCGCCCAAAGTAACAAAGGGCAAGATGCCGATTGTGGAACCCAAGCTCCAAGCCTTGTATGCCAAGCGATACGGCTTGAATTACCATGCGTTCTACGCCTGGTCTCCGGGCTCATCTCATTCCAAGATTCTTGTTCTGGTGTATGCCGACTTTCTTAGAATCGTCATCACATCGTGCAATATGATGGATATCGACACGGTTCTCGGAGACAACCATTGGTACATCCACGACCTTCCCAGAGGCGCTTCTCGATCAAAAGAAATGATCTCCTCCTTCGAAACCGACTTCTTATCCCATCTCTCTGCCCTCAATGTACCCGACACCTTCACCCGGTCTATTCAGGGAATGTATGACTACTCCAAAGTCAAAGTCCATCTTACGACCTCTGTACCTGGAGTCTCCTCTGGAACAAAGGCAGAGAAGCATGGGCTTCTTCGTCTTAGACGTATTGTCAATGATCTCGATCTCGAACTACCAAGATTGGGAAATGGAAAGTTGAGACTCGACCTGTGCGCTGCAAGTATTGGTGGACTTACAGCAAAGTGGCTCAATAGCTTCAACGACTGTGCTTTAGGCAAAGGTAAAATCACGGCAGATGATGAGAACCGAGCTGTCCCGGATGTCAAGCTGTTCTACCCAACAGTAGGAGATGTCAAAAGCGCCGATTCGTTGTCGCAGGATGCTGCAAGCAACATTGGCTGCCACATCCACCCATGGACAGGAGCACCAGACGCAATCAAGCGCATATTCCATCACTACCAGTCGAAGGACACTGGAAAGTTATTTCATCAGAAGCTTATCCTTGCCTACAACCCACGAGATGCAAGTGCCCCGCCATATTACGTTTACATCGGATCGGCCAATCTGTCTCAGTCGGCTTGGGGAGCACTTGAGGCGGATAAGAAGACGAACAAGGCTACTTGCAATACGAAGCTAGTCAAGGTATCCAACTTTGAGTGTGGCGTGATTGTCCCTGGTACACTTGTAAAGGACTTGTTGGAGGAAGGGACTGCGACTTGGCAGAGTGGTATTGTACCTTTTGAGCAGACAGCAGCACCGTACACTCTACCCAGAGACAAGCCTTGGAATGGTAAGTAATCTCGCCCCGGGTATCATGAGCCAGAAAACCGCCCTGGCTTCTGCGAAACGCACGATGGTTGAGAAATGAAGCGCTGACGTATCAACAGATCCGAGATGGGTGGTGAATTTCGAAGATAATCATTAAGACGATCCATGGACAGGATAATATCAGCTTTGGATCGAGGGGCTGGAGTTTGGTACTACATCAATAAAAGTATTTTCGCGTGATGATCGTGGTGGGATAGCGTCATAAACGGTATTTACTGTGTTTCCATCACACCAATGCGCGTTTTTTTTTTGGCGCGAGATCCGTTTCTCGCCCACTTTAGAATCATGGTCCCTACATAGGTCAATTTATTGTCCCTGGAGACTGCTTACCTTGTACGTATGTGCTTCCACTTCCAGTGTAGAGAGCTGTTGATATGCCACCTTTCCAGGCGGTCAGGAAACCATTCTGTCCGATCTTAATTCCTGACACTTTGACGAGGGTCTTCTGCTATGACTTGGATTTACGAGCTTGTTGCTGATCACTCTCAGCAGAATTTGCCTGTGAAATTGGGCGGGGCCCCTACTGTTCAGCGATAAATTACCCCGCATCGCCCCTGATTCTGTCGCTTCGGCCACTGAAAAGTCTTTGTTTAGCGACTATTAGATCCTGAACAAAACAATCATGAGCAAACTTTTAATGTGGGCTAAACAGGAATATTGTTGACCAGCGCAGATTACTCGAGTACATGGCTTCTCCAGACTTATTTCGCGATCACTAAATAAGTTCCATTTCTGTGGTCCAGATGGCGACGACGCCTTGCTCTTTGACACTAGTCATACTGTCACAAGTTCTGTAATGCAGAACAAGATACCGTAACAGAATTTGTGGAGGAAACTCCGTTTTCTTTAACAGGTTCTCGAAAGATCCAATCTATCGAAAAATCACTTTCATTCGATGATACCTTGCCTCTCTCAAATACACGGACGTAAACACATCCCACACAACATTTCTACCCCGCCAAAATCCTAACGCCGACTCCCCTGCACTCGTCTCACTCCAGCAGCCCTCGAACCTGGCAATACCCCACTAACAAGGCTGAAATAGATATCATGTACGGCGATTACACACTCTTCTTGTCCCCACAATCACACCACCTTCAACAAACCGATTCGACTGCCATGCTGACATGCTGACATGCTGCAGTCTTAGCCTGGGCGCGTTCGGCTATCCTCGATATCGCCGATACCATAGACTGAGGAACTCTGAAATCTGCGAATGGGACCTATCGCCGATAGGAGAAGCTGCGATCGACGATGTTGAGCATATCGCCATACTTTACCTATGCTACATAGCAAGGGGAGGAAAGTCCGATGGAACTGGGGACAGAATTGGGGATAAGTTGGACAAAAGGATGGAGCATGAGATATATAAGTAGGAGTAGAGTTCCTGGAGTGGAAGCAGACTTCTTCATCACGGAATCAAGACAAGTTCTCGCCAATACTTCAATACCACCCGGAACATATCTAGGTATTCACCCAACCACTCAGACAGCCCCACTTAAACACCACAATATGTCCACCTCCACCTCCACCCCCACCTCGCCAAAAGTCTGGCTCATAACAGGCTGCTCCTCCGGCTTCGGCTCCACCATCGCAACCCTCGCCCTCCAGCGCGGCGACACCGTAATAGCCACCGCCCGCACCCTCACCAAACTCTCGCACCTCTCTACCCTCGGCGCCACCATCCTCGCGTTAGACGTAACCTCCCCAGACTCCACCATCTCGTCCGTCATCGCCACCGCAATCGCCAAACACAGCCGCATCGACATCCTCGTCAACAACGCCGGCGCCGTCCTCGAGGGCGCCATCGAAGAGACATCTGATGCCGAAGCAAAGGCGAATTTCAACGTCAACGTCTTCGGCACTCTCGCGGTCACACGCGCCGTCCTACCCTACATGCGCGCTGCACGCTCAGGTGTGATAGCCGGGCTAGGCAGTGTAGGTGGTTGGCATGGAAGTGTAGGGTGTGGCGTGTACTGTTCCACGAAGTGGGCGCTGGCGGGTATATTCGACGCGCTGAAGGCGGAAGTCAAGCATCTGGGCATCGAGGTGACGTTGATTGAACCTGGGTATTTCAGGACTGATTTGCTGGCTAAGGGGAATAAGGTTGTTGCGGAGAGGGAGATTGAGGATTTCAAGCCGGTGATGGAGCCGTTGAGGAGGGCATTTGAGGAGTATAATCATAATCAGCCGGGAGATCCAGTGAAGGGGAGTCAGTTGATTGTGGAGGCGTTGACACATTCGGGGAGGTGTGAGGGGAGGACTCTGCCGTGGAGGTTAGGGATGGGGAGTGATTACGTGAAGACTGTGGAGGGAATTTTGGAGGCGGAGAAGAGGGAGTTAGATGAATGGAGGGACTTGAGTTTGAGTACAGACTTTTGATAGTCTAGGAGGAGAATGGGCCCTTTGCAACGGCGGTAAGGTGTATTTGCTAACTGTTTACTTCCTTACTGAAAAACACTGTTATCTGCAATATGATGCTCAGCTATTTATTTTGATCGTCAAGATTAGCTTTGGTCTGCCGAGCATCTGTTCCGACTTACCATGCAAAAGACCTTGACCTTGACTTCAACGCAGCTATCTACCGGTGTTCTTCCAGTACGCAACTGTCTTTCAATCCACGATTCTTACTACTATAAGCCCACGAATCCAGTGACCTCCTCTTCTCGTTTTCCTCGTCGCATCCAGCCATCGTCGGTATCTCTCAGCCCCTTTTCTCTCTAATCGCTTTCATCCTCCAGAAACCAAGAACTTTCCTCCAATTCCAGGGCTTCTTCACCACACTAGTCCTCCTATCCATCAACGCCTTCCAGTCCCTTGGGTCAAGTTTCCTCTCCTCTCTCCTGAAACTCCACCCTCCCTCATCCATATCCCTGAACTTCAATAAAGTCCTCTTGGTCGGCTTCGGTACAGGCAACGTACCATGATTCTCCTCGTCAAAGAGTTCGCTTAGCTCTCGCTCTCTGGTAGCGCCAAGAATAGCGGAGAAATTCCTATCGTGTGCAGAGCCATTGGAGAGATATGCGATTATGCCGAGGATGTTGGCGAAGAGGGACGTGAGAATGGCCAGGCCGTAGGCAAGGAAGAGACTAGTAGATTTGTAGGTGTAGACGTTGAGGGTCGTGGTGCGGAGAACAGTCGTGTTGACTTTCGGCCTGCAAATTGTCAGTAACAACACAGAACGCAAAGTCCACAGCAAAGCTCATTATACTTCAATGAATTGTGTTTTGGCCGAGGGAAAACCTACGACAGAAGATTGCTGCTCATAAAGCTGATAGTCACGTTGAAAGATAACTCCTCGATCAGCGCATTCAGAGTCTTGTTCTTCGCCAAGTCCTTATCTTCTCTCCTCTGGTCGCTCATACTCTTGTTGGCAGTGGAAGAGTTTTGACGATACAGAGCATCGTTGTAATCGAAAAATGGGTCCAGATCTACGCTCCCGAGAAGACTATTGTGCTCGATTGGAGTAGAAATGGAGCTGAATTTTCGATGTGTCGTATTGTCGATCCAGAAACCCATAGAGCCAACAAGTTGGTCTGTCAGGACCCACATGAAGGCCGTGTAAGAGTGAGCTGCGTAATTTGTTGGAGTAAAAGGGTCATCCACTGGGTACTGGATTTCATTCAAAACATCGAGATCCGCATTTCTCTGGATGGTTTGGTTGCCAGCTTCAAAGACGAAATTGACGTCGTAAGAAGCGTTGAACAGACGGCACACTGAATGATGCACAACAGTGCTTCGATTCCCAGTGCCATCCCAGACATATCTTTGATAAGTTGTCCACAACTGATTTGAAGAAGTATTTGCAGGTCGTTGCATCCTGATATCCGAGATCTCGTTTACAGTCTCGATATCCGTGACTTCGCCACCATTCAAAATATACTCGTTCGGGACGAAACCGAAGTAAGCTGAAGTTTGTTCCGAGAAGTTGTCCCTTGAATGTGACATTTTCAGCCTCAGAAGACGATCGATGATCTCCGCTTGTGTGCTGTTTGCTTCCTCGCACTTGACCGTAGGACCGAAGAACTGAATGGAATACGACGAATTGGTGAATGGTGGATAGATGGACTGTATCTGACCTGTAGTCGCAGTAGCTGAAGATAGTCGAGAAATGATTGTTCGAGGACCGACAAAGAAGTTGTTCGTATCATTGAGCCCTTCAACGGTATCTGGGAGGAGCGGAGCCGAGTACTCGAACCGCGAATACTGTCCAGTATCGTTCGTTGATATAAGAAGACGCGGTACCTCTGCAGACATGTTCACAGCTTGTGTACCAGGTATTACTCCTAGCGTTGCAGGTGTGATTAGTGACGGAAGTTGGAGACACCTGTGAACTATAAGTCATGCCCAGGCAGATGTTACGGTTCTGTGCCACACTCACCATGCAAGCAGAGCAAGAAGTGATCCCAGCTTGATCTTCCACCACATTTCCGGATTGAACATAGATATCAGTTGTGTGTCGGCAGAGAATGCCGAGTCTAAACACTGGACGGAAACTGTGGTCGCCCTCAAAGTTTTCCACAGCCATTGTGAGTACGCGAATCCCACTGAGCCAACAAGGCTGATTTGTGTAACAAAGGCGAATGTCGTACCATATCTAATGAAACGGGCTCGGTTAGCACATCGAAACAGTCAAGAGATATAATCAAATTCACTAAGCTGGTGTTGGGTTTAAGCGGAATGATAACTCACCTCAACTTTCTCTGCTGTTCGTCCTCATCTCCCACAAGATCCCCTTTCAACGAAGTGTAGTACAAGTGATGACCCAAAGCGACGAACACACCAAGAAAGAAGCACGCTATCATGCTGGCTGGGGAACGCCAGTAGATCTCTCTCTTCCCGGATCCATAGCATCTGGGATGAGTATTTACTTTGTCATGTGTTGGTGCATTTCGATGGTGGGGTTCTTGCTGGGCGGACGGGTTGAACACCACTGACTTAGTGCTTTGAACGGAAGCTAACCGAGGTCTATCTGTGGCTTCACTTTCTGGTAACTGTGGCGTGAGGAGTGGTGATGTTCCTGGGGAGAGAGTAACTTCTCGCACCAGAGGATCGAGCAGGTCTTTTGGCGGTGCTTGTGAAGACATAATGTCTCATGGGGTCGTTGAACGCCATTGCGAAGGATAACTATCCAAAGGCATCAAGATAGTCTCATCTATAAGTACTCACATATCTCAAGTCGCGAGGCTGAGTGCCCGATTTGATGTGGCTCGTTGAATAGCACGATGCATCATCCGATGTCGCGATTGGACGAACTTGACGGAAAGAACAATTGATAACACCCTCAAGGAAAATGGACACGCACACTCAAGGCTCTTGAATTGCAGCCTGGTGATAACATGGAAAGGCTGCCCCTAAAGAGGTGATGTTGAGCGATTTCTTGAAGGAAGCGATACACATTCTGGTGCTGACCAGTCGGAAGGCAGCAATGACCCAATTTCAACGGTCCTGCATATACAGCCACCGCCACATTAATATCAAAAGGACCGCAAGCAAGCCATGAACATGAGCTGGGGAAACAGGAGGAAAACTTGATTGCAGTTGAATTAAGGTTCAAGATACACAACAGTAGACCGGCCACGGATCGAGAGCAGACTTCTCGCTCTGTGCAAAACCATTGATGTCAACTGTAGAAGCGATATCTCCCGAAGTGAGTCATGAATGAGCAACAAAATATCATGACGTCTAACAAGACTCATTTAGATGAAAGCAACGTAGTATGGATATTGAGAACGATTCTGAAGAAACGGGGCAACATGTGAAAGGACGCAGTTGTCGATGTTTACATTGAAGATGAGAGCAGTCGAGGACTCGAAAAGCGACGAGCACAAGGATAGTTGGACCCCGCCACCACCACTGCGAAACGAGGCTGTCGACAGCTCTTTAGTCCACTTTTCTCTTCTCTCACCGACGAGTCCGACAGGATACCGCGAGCGGCAAATGAGATGATAGTTGCTTCATATTTGATATTGAGCGATGAGAAAGGAAGAAGCGGATGAAGTCTAACTAACTCCGGTTCGGACAGATTTACCTTGGCGAAGAGAATGCTAATCCCTCTTTCGCTCTTCCCTTTCTTCCCTGTCTCCTACTGAAGCGGCTTTCAGGGGAAGGGACGATCGATTACTTCAAGCAAAGCATTAAGTAGGCAGATACAGGATCGATGCACTGACTAGACACAATCTGCTATTTGATTTCTCTGTCTGCTGAATCTATTGATATCATCTTCGATGATGCAAATCTCACCCCTCCCGTTCATCTTCCCACCTTCTTTTGAGCCAAAGCCTCACGCATCCGGGTCCTTCGTATTAATGAAAGAAACAAAACAAACGACCTAGAAAATCCTCATATCACTTCCGGACAATTACTCATCTTCTAAGAACCCAAATCTTCCAATCAATCCGCTTACAAACAATGCCGCATCGCATGCGTCGCATCCACATTCTCACCTCATCACCAAAGTCTCCTGGAGCATCCCATTAGCAGCATCAGCCCACAACCCCACACCCATCCTCTCCGCAGCCTTCCTCAAACCCACACCTCACCACATGGCACGCAGAACAAGAACACCTTACCCACCTACCGACATACCTGCTCCGTATCCACCCAAAATGAATCACACCCACCTAAACCACAGAAACAAAAACATCAGACGGTCCAACGTTTTTTTGTTGCAGTTCGCACGCGCCCCACCCAAATCTCCACTCGAGCGAATGCTTACCATTCACTCGCATGTGGATTGAGCAGTGTGGATGCGATGCCTCCACTGCCCTTAATCTCGACTTGCTTTTTTTCACGTGGTGTGGTGGTGCATTTGGTGTTGTGGGGAACAGCTGAAGGAACCTGGAAGTAAGCGTAGCGTAGCATAGCTGCGAGCCCATACCAGACTACCAGTAAGAAGAAGAACAAGAAGGGAAAAGGGGCAAGGTAAGATGGGAGAGCGAGAATTAGAGTGAGGTTGGAAGTGCCAAGACGGGAAATTCAAGGTTCTTTTGAAGAAAGGATGGATCTTGAAGGGGATCTGATTTTGAAAGAGATGGAAATGGAGAAGATCCATTCGAGAGGCGGAGTCTAGCGTGCGCGGGGAGAGCGCTGCCGAGGTTCCCCTTGAGGACGGTGACGGGACGTGGAAGCTTTCTCTGCGGGGAGCGAAGGTACTGTGCATCCGTACCGTCATACTCGTAGAGAACTTACAAAGGCCAAGGGAATTGTAAGGTGCTTACCCCGCAAAGTTCGTAGTTGCCTGCTACTGCTACTGCTACAGCCTGCAGGACGGATCGGTACCTTGAGCTTATGGATTGAGCTTGAGAGGTATAAGGAACAGGTGGTCTGGTCTGGTCTGTTCGAGGTCGGCTGATGGTGTGAGGATTTGCGGGAGGGAGGGGAACCTGCATAATCAAGATAAGGTAATCGGTATTGGAAGGTCGGTAGGAAATGTCGTAGATACAAGGTTTTGGCGAATTTGCGGGGGAAGTTGAGGAGGGGAAGATATTATGTTTGGAAGGTTAAAGAATAGAGAACAAAATAAAGGAATTGTTCGATGACGCTCTAGATAGGAAACAAAACGGGGAGAATAGTGGCTATGAGTATCCTGACAATAATCGCCACGGATCTGTACCTAGGTACAAGCGACATATTCGCCCCTCGTGGCTGCCACGAGGATCGCCTGTTCCCCAGCCGTTCATGCATCTTTAGAGCACTTCCAAGATCTCATACCAGCTGATCACAGCAAATTCACATCGACCCCTCACCATCCATCATCATCCACATCCTCCACACTCCCCACCTCAAAAGCGGGCCATCTCCATCTCCCCAGCATTTGTTGCAAATCGCAAGAAAGTGGAGCAGACCGATCATACCCACCGTGGGTCAAGCCCTCAAGGTCAGCAGATGAAGATATATGGAGACCATCCCTCTTTCTCCTCACCCTCCCCAACTTTAAGCATAAACTTTACTCTTGATCTCTTCCAAGCGCGGTCGATTTCTTCCCAGCTGGGTGAGTGTCCTCTAGCTAGCTCAACACCCTAGCCATTTTTATCCTTACCGTTTGTTCAGACCCAGACCCAGAGCTCTCCAAGGTCCAGGAGTGCACATCACCTGCCTCAAACGACCAGCAGCGACGCAGAAGAAAACTACGGAGTGACTTTTGTTGCATATAGCAAATAAATCTCCGATGCAACTGTCGACCCAGAATTGGGGTTTTGGGATCACTAGGTCAAGGCTAGTAGATGTGTACCGCGGTATGAAGGATTCGAATGAGTTGGGGGAAGGTCAAGCTGTCAACCTGATTTGGATAGAGGAAATGAGGCTGAGGAAAAGGCCCCTGAAGCCGCGAAAAGGAGCACACTTCATTGCCGTTGTGGATTGTCTCCGTGGCATTCTTGATGAGCGGATACTTTGAGCCAGCGAATAGACAATAGAACAAGTTCAGAGTTGTCAGTAGGAGTAAGAAGAACTGGATGCACTTATCTGGGTGTGCTTGTTGCGTCCCTCGCTGCATCCTCTTCTTCAACAGAATGCCCTACCCTTTCGGCCCAATCCGAACAATGGCCCGGCTCAGGAACCAAATGAGAACTAATTCAACGGCTCAAGGGGTAATGACATAAAAAAAAGTTCTTCCCCGATCACTAAACGACTAACAGCCGACCGCAGCTCGACCTAGTCGCAGGCTACAGCTCAAGCTAGCAGCGAAAAGTAATCACGAACCTGCAGTAGCTCAAGCTAAGAGACGTTTAGACTGAAGACTAGATCGGAAATATGCGTTTCAGAGTAGATCCAGGGCCGATCGGGTCTGATGTAGGCTTGACGGGAGCTATTCTCGGTGCGAGATGAGATGTGTGCCGTGTCGTGGGGAGATCGGATGGCGAGCCGAAGAGGGGAAGAGAGGAGCGTGCGTGGTGATCAACTGGTCGATTGATTCCTGTCCTTGGGGGGATAGGGTTGAGCTGGCGGGACTTTTACTGATGATTCATCGGAGCTGAGTGAGCGAGCGGAGCCAGAGATGATAATTCTGTTGGTGGAATGTTGTTGGTGTTGAGGAATTGTTTGAGGTTGAAGGAATTCGGAGATTTTATTTGGCGAGTGTGCCTGAAACAACGTTGATAAGGAAAACAGCATCAAGGGAAATCCAAGAAATCGGGATCAAACCAGTCTCTATCCCTTGGGAAAAGTGAGAACGATCGAAAACCCTCACATGCTCTTCCAATCTCCAGCGCAAGCCCCCAGCATTTCGAAATATACTTTCAGAGCAGGCCCAAAAATAGATCATGATCTTCTCAACCGCAACCCAAAAGCGCAAGCGCAGCCACAACACCCGCCATCATTCCCTCAAAGGTTCCAAAGGCGCAAGCCGGTCGCATATCGCAATGAAACTTACATCTACTTCAGTTCCGTAGCGCGCTTCAAATAGAATAGCTTCGTTGCGGGCGTGGCGTTTCCCAAGGTCAGAATCGAGGTCCAGCCCGGTTGAGGATCCGGTCAAGACGAAACGAAGGGCAGAGAACGAAACATGATAACTTCTTGGAGGATGGCTTCAGATTCTCGGAAATTATTCGACTTTTTGCGAAGTGCAACAAAGTGAACGAAAGTCTTGTTTTTGCTGTGATGTTGAGATGATCAACGTAGTGCCAGAGACTTTCCATCTTGAGGTTGTGGTAGGGCTGCTGGTGAAGAGTCTTGGGACGGGAAGAAAGAGGCGGGAGTCATCATGTGATATTTGGAGCTTCAGCACATTGCCGGATTGCCAGGTGAGAGCTTAGAAGATGGCTATGACGGTAGTAAATCAGAGACAGCTAAATTATTGCAAAAGTGCAAACAAAGACCAACAAACGAAGAGGCAAAAGATGTCACAAATTCGTCACACGTCATATCCCTGAACGACTTCCTCATTGGGACGAGACTCATCCCACTCATCGCAAGTGACCCCCACCGAGGCTCCTTCCCACGTGTATCGAGACATTTCGAAACGAACCCCCGTTTTCACACCATCTCACATCCGGCAGCTGGCTCGCGGAAGACATCGATTTGAGGAAGGCAGAAGACAGATCCCGAATCGGATCATCCTCAGCCAAGGCGTCAGGCCAGTCCCTTGAACTTTTCCGAGAACTAAACAACAAGCCGGAAGATCGACCGGTCAACTCCCTCAGCGGCGGAACTCCCCATGGCAGGGACCTGGGAGGAAGAGATAGACAGCGCATATGAGAGATAACAACGACATGATACAGAAAAGCAAATTGGAAACGCGCAGAGGGGAAAACTTTTCAAATAACAGACAGAGATAAGACAGAGATACGAGATGATTTGATGAAAGTTGAGGAGAAGAGAAGGGGAGAAGAAAAAGTCTGAAGAAGATCTTTCAAATCGATTGCCTAAAGCATCCACTTCAGCCTCAAAATCCCCATCTCCCTAGCCCAAGCTCCCCAGGTCCTCCCTCCTTCCCTCTCCTCCAGCTCCATCTCCCACACAAAGAAATCTCCTTGGAACTCAACCCTCAAAGCCGTGGATCAGCCTCAAAAGGAAAAAAGGAGATCACCACGTCAACTAACAAAGTGGAGAGGAAATAGCATGTCCTTATCCCCACCCTTTCAATCTATTCTCACTTCCACTCCACTTCAAGGTTCAGAATTCCCAACGGAAAGGACATGATCGTCAACCAGCCTTCCCTTCACTCCTCGCTGTATCCACACGATATCCTTGCCGCACACGATATATCCACCAACCGGCTCCTCCAACTGTCTCCATTCCTCAACGGGGTCGATCCCGTCTCCTCGGGTACGGGAGTGCCAAACCGTCACAGACGAGACAAGAAGAGGCAAGACAGACGCGGACGCAAGACGCAGACGCGGAGATTGCGTTTTACGCCCAAACAGTCGGGATCCTGGACCCTTCCTACCGTCCGCTTGTGATCATGCTCCGCTAGCTTACCAGAGAACAGGATGGAAGAAAGAAAGAAAGATAAAATTTTGAGGGCCGTAAATCACGAGCAAGATGTGATGGATTTTATCTATCACTTGTTGTTCCCGTGTGAGTTTTTGCGAAAAGCTCAAGCCGGTGAAAGAGAGAGACACGGCGTTTGTTTGAGGCAGTCATGTTCCGGGGAAGGGCACAATACAAAACTCCCTCCCTGATTCGGATGAACACTTTCTTTCACGATTCGTAGCCAACCAGCCAACCAGCCACCTCATTCATACCCTGGATGTAACCGCGTCGGCTTCTAGCCGAGATTTGACTTTCTGGAACCTCCGACTCCACTGCCATCTCGCTCAGACAAAGCACACGCGTGGGCACAAGGCTTTAGAAGATTTCCAGAAGGCCGCTAGAATGCTGCCTTTTCCTTCTAACGTCGAAGCCTAAACTTGAAATTCAAATTGAGCTTTTGCCTCTCCTACGTAAGGACGCGGCCACTCGGATTTAATGGATCGTGAATTTTACCTTTGCATTTCGTCTGTGCTGGTGAAAGTCTGAGTGACTGACAAATTGGCTTGTTTGAGGAGGAGACAATTGAGTCAAATGCATGGTATGCAGGCAGGTGATTTGTGCGATGTCTCTTGTTGGAGCGAGCGTGCAGATGCGAATGCAGTGCGGAAGGGGTGTGATGGGAAATACGGAACCAACATGCAATGTACGCTGTACGGAGGTACATACGTAGTGGTTATCCAAATGCAGGAACAAGAACGGAGGAAACATCCATGCAGGGACTTGGATACCATGTCCCCTGTCTCTGCATATCAAACAAGCACCCCGATCTTCACTGCCCTCAAACACCGCGCTCAAAAGATGAGATGAGAATTCCCCTGTAAACCACAGTGGCATATTAAATTACACCAGCCAATTCAAGCCAGCCACTTATCTCCTAAATACCACAGCCCTTCTCCTCGCATATCCTGGATGCAGTCATATCGGTAATGTAATGCAGGGCAGGGACGAACCCTCCACTCTTTAGCTTCCTTTCTCCCCCAGTTCATGCAGCTATCCCGGCCAAGTGTCCAGTGTCCATTTGATGTGGAACGCTGGAACAAGTGGAAACACACCAGAAGCTGTGGAAACAACGGGGGCCCGGAGCCGGTGATCTGATCCTTGGTGAGCCATGTGAGAGGCAGGGAAAGGGGAGGAGGATGATGAGGCCGAGGAAGAGGCAGCAGTTTCCATTCGGTGTGGTCGTCTTGGATGGCGGACGACATTGATGATTTGTTTCTGTGGTGATGCCTTTGAGCGAGGAGGCTGGGAGACCTCCTGATTAGGTTATTCAATCCCGTTCTTTGACCCTTGGCCGTGCAGGAAAATGGGAGAGAGAAAAAAGCAATGGACGCGTCTCTTACGGTAGCGCTTGAAGACGCTTCTTGGGAGGAGTGCTTTTGGCGCTCGAGCGCGCTATCACCAGCTTTGAGGCGCACATATCACAAGAAAGGCAAGGACAAGAGACAAAACTGATACCAATGACGGCAAGCAATTTTCTTCTTCCTCCCTCTTCTTCAAAAGACAATAATTTTTCTCTTCCGTATGAGATAATTAATCACTCTATAATATACCTACCCCAGACCAGGATTTCCCTTCCTTCCTTCCGGCCGTTCTTCTCCCAAAAACTCCGTCTAATTCTTCCGCGTTGTCGTGTAACCACAACCGTCCACAAGTGACCTCGGTACCGAATTACCGTTCTTCCTCGCTCATCTCATCATGTCAATCAATCGAAATGAGTTCAGATCAAGTTTTTTTTTCCCTCTCGGCTTTTCAGACCATTTCTTTCTTCCCTTTCACAAGCTTCTGAGTGAACAGAACTTCCAAGGCACGTACCGAATTGGTGTTCGACGCGAGCTGGCTACGGCATCCGGCTCTCTTGTGTCTCTGTCGCCGCCAGCTTGCAGCTTGCATCTGCATGTCTCTCGGACGGTAAGCCGAGTTAAGAGGGTGCGCCAGAGTGGTTTGCGCTTCGTCGCAAATGGTACCCTGCCCTGCGATGCGGCTAAAGACGTTTGTTGAACCACCAAGCGCTCGTTTCTGAGATGAATCGACTTCTGTCCTCTTTTCTTTGTCGCACTTCATAGCGTCGGGAAGACATTGAAGGATCTGAAGAGTCATCTGTCCGAGAACGAGGCCGAGGATCTGATGAGGATAGGTAAGCTGGAGCTTGGACGACGACGACCAGAAGAGAGGAGGGATTGGGACGACGGAATTACCTATTCCGGGCGTTAATGAATGTGACCTATGAGAGAGACGAGCCGAGATGAAATGCCGGTAGCAGGAAATAAGTGACAGGCTTGGATCGACCTTTTCCTTGGAATTATCGATGCCATCAAAACATCCAGAGGTCAAAAGCAATGAGATCATTCTTGCTTGTAACGTAAAGCGTACTCTGTACCGAGGCGTTGGGTCTGGATGGCAGATTGGCAAGAAGTAGACAATCCTTATCTCTCGCATCCAAAAGCAGGAATCGCACCTCACCACACACCCACCTCAATTCCAACAATCAATCAGGTCACAGAACAGGCCGCATGCGCGTTTGGTGAGGTGGGCTTGCTTTTTGGTAACACGGAAGGAAGGAAAATGGCACGGAGGGCATCAGGGCATCTTCCTTCCGTACCCTTCCTTTCGAAATTCTGGGCGGCGATCCGGTTCGCTTCCGCGGCTGTCAGCATGGGATCGTCAGGGGCATGGAAGGAAAAGAAGGAAACCTGCAGGCTGGGATTTCATCCGTCGCACGGCTGCTGCCGTTGGTCTGGCTACTGGGCTGGATTGGATTCGGACTTTATGCGATGCGATGTGTCGAGAGCGTGTTTTGTGACATGAATAAATGTCACTTTGATATAAAGCAACTCTAACTCTACTAGAAACTATCGAAAGGGAATCAATACATTTTGCTTTTCCTGCTTTCATTTCGGCCCCGGGCCGAAGCTTTTTGGCTTTCTGTTCGGAGTCAAGCTTGAGTCAAAGGCAGCAGTAGTGACAATGGCTCGGCAGGCTTGCTTCATTTGTCCTTTCACGTACCGGTGTCAAGCTCAGACTACAGCCGCGATGGCGATCTTGATGCTGTATCTTGTCATCCAAGGCAACATTGAAGGCGAAGTCTTGGTCGAAGCACAACGGCACACAGCAGCCGCAGTCGTGTATCCCAATCTAATATGGGAAATCTTCCGTTGCATCTTCGATGGGATCTTTGTATGACGTTGTCGTGTAATCAGATGCAAGTGGACGTCTAATACTTCAATGTCGTGAGACCCGAGAGAAGGTTCCGAGGAAGAAAGACGGCCAGTAGGTCGTAAGCTGGGTCGTAGTACTTAGTGCTACCATTGATTACGATGCTATCGTCATTTCTTGGCATACCGAGTAGAATTGTCACACTGAGGATGGCTTGGCTGAGATCAGCTCAGCTCAACCTTTGGATTTTGGATTCAAAGCGGAAGGTTCTGTGGATGTTTCGATCGGTAACGCACCGAGACGAGACAAGTGTTCTTGCGGTCATTCCACCTGTGCATCTTCCTTCTCTTTCCCCGAGACAACGAAGACAGAAAATTTGAGGTCAAGAGAAGTGAACTGACCGCGGATAGGCACAGAAACAGTTTAGTTCATCGCTCGCGGGGAGGATTCAGAAATGCCGGGCTGGCGGTACGCTAATGTCAGGTACAGAAAGCCCCTGGCCATACCCCAACGCTTTTCCTAATTTCCAAGACTCCATCTGCCGCCCCCCCATCACCATTTCACCATGATCAGTGATCACCGTCTCCTGACTCCTGCCTCACGCATGCAAAAAAATTCAAAAAGGGAGGCTCAAAACAAAACAGGGGACTAACCTGCCTGGCCTAGCCACCTCTGCCGTCCAACTGCCTAGCGACCGGAATACATGAATATGGAGCCGGAGTGGATCAAACGTCCTGTATCAGGGCTAAAATAAAATCCAAAATCGATCGAGCGTTCGTCCTGCCTTCACGCATGGCCGGGCAAGGTTCATTTGTTTTAGCTGAACCAAAACTTCGGATCGCATGAACTTTGCAGGAGAGAAGTGATTAAGATATAGATAAGGATGTATTCGGAACTGGGCACCGAAATCCGGATATGCACGCATATGCTTGTCGTGTCAAATCATATCCCTCTCTATGCGAGCGTACGAGTCTGACGAATAAGAACCAGAGTTTGTATGCCCGGGACAGGTATGTCCTGGCTTGTCTGTGAAGACCGTTGAGAAGTGAACCTTGAAGCATGGGAGACGAAGACGAAAGTAGAAGTCTTCTAGAAACATTCGCACGAGGAACGACCCTGCAGTTTGATATTTGAATCACCGCGGAAGGAAGTTTTGATGCCGGCAGGCTGTATCTTGCTAAGGTCAATTTTGAACGCTGCCAACGGACAGAGTCAGCACCAAACAAATTTAATTCTCGCAGAAGTCAAATGCTCTTGTTTGGTTTGTTGGCTCGTTTCTTAGATCAGTCGCTTGGTGATTGTTGCTGGGCTATGATTTGCGACGTAATGTGACAGATTCAGCTCGAGCGCCGCGCATCAACATGACCTCTCATTTTCAAATCAAATCAGAGTTTTATCTGTTCGTTCGCCTCCAGATCCTGGATGCTGTGTTATATGCAAGTATGACTCGTCCTTTGCGATAGCCAGTCCAATATATCTCACGATGCAATATCAGAACTCAGCCACAACCGTCGGATCTCGTCTAGATGTAGTCAAACAAATAGTGAGGCGTCAGATACCTACTGCGCCAGCACAATCTAGGCTTTCTGAGGAAGAAGAGAGATTCGTTGGCATCTATTTGGTGCTGATACTGACCAGCTGGTGCTCAAAACTCCCAATATATACCCAATACAATAGTCAAGTTGCAGCATAGCCACGGCGCAGCCTCCCCTCATCCAACAGGTCGCCGCGCCTCACCCCTCCTACAAATCACCAGCACGAAACGAGAGGCCCTGAATCACAATCGCAAGGTCGCAAATCAGATCTCGCGGCGCCACGCTTTGAGCCTGGCGGACAGGATAAGCCACGCCACGCGACGGGCCGGGAGATAAAACAGAGTCCCGAATCAAAGTAGCAGGTTGAGTCGGATCGCTCGTTCGTTTGTTTGTAGGTAGGTTCGCACTTAATTTCATCTCATCTGATCATTACCATTTGCCACGAGAGACGGTTGGTCTGGTTCCAAACTTTATCAGGAGTGCTGTGGTAAATAATGCGTTGGTTGTTTCTGGTCCTGAGAGGGTAAGTGGCTTGTCTGGAGTAGGGCGAGGCGGCTGAGGAGGAGAGCCGTTGGGATGGGTTTGGGTTGGTGTGCTCGGTACTGCTGAAACGACGGGTTTTGATGCCACTGATGCTTTCTGTGGCGATGCTCTGTCCATCGTTTTGATCTGCCCTCTCCAGCTCCTCCCATAAGTTCCCTTCGAGCACTCGCACTGAAAAAAAGAACCCTTTGGGTATGATATCAATGACTTGGCACTCCTCCTCTTGCATTTCTATCGAGCTCCATGTCACATCAAAACGCCCACACGACCCAGCAATCCGTCCGCCCCTGTCCAGTCATACAATACCATTCCTCTTTCAGCTCGTGGGAGAGCCCATCCCTGTCTTCCAGCACCCAAATCAGCGCCCCGAGACCACCCCACCCTGCAGTGGGTGTGCTAGGAACAGGTTCCCGGTACGCTTAAGGCATGGCGGGAGGGCACTAAGATAGATACAGGCGGGCTAGAGAGTATTAGAGTTGAGCTTGGTAGGGTTAGTTGATTTAGTCAGGGGTTCCGGGTAGCTTGAAATTTAGTCAGGTCAAGGCATTTGAGATCGACTGCGAGATGTGCTTTTTCAATTTCAGTTTTTGGGAAAGCGTTTGTGTGTGGGTGGGTTCGCTGTAGTGAGAGCAACAGGGCTTCGGGCTTCTTTCTGGTTAGAATGTTGGGCTGTAATCAGATAGATAACATAGGCGAGACATGCTGAACCTAGCCTCGCGGTAGATGAAATCAAATGCCAACGGGGAGGCGGGTAGGCTGATTACGGTGGATACAAGACCGTTATTCAGGGCGAAGTGGATGCTTAGGGTTTGTAATGAGTTGAGGAGGTGCCGACTGGACGGTCGTCGTCTGCGCGCGGAAGTGGATGTCTGTCTCCATTGGAACTTTGTGGATATCTTCAAAAACTCTTCTCAGGTTCGTTCGAAATGCTAGCTTGGATCAGGCCCTCGCGGAACGATTAACTGATTGCGAACAGACGGTTTACGGACGGGGATTCATCTTTTGATTTCCTATTCTGTGGTAATTTAGGGTTTGGTTGCTGGCTTTGACCATGTTGAGGGAGATGGACAGAACGCATCAGAGTTTTTCGAGAATGTTTTAGGTCGGGCACTGACTGATATTACATTAATGAGTGCCTGAGCCCTGAGCTGAACAGCACCAGCGGTGCAGCAAGGCCGAAAGACAAGGCTCAGCGCATACTTTACTTACAGATCACCATGAGTCGTGGGATGAGTGAGGTGTGCAAGTGTAACCTCTGACCATGGTGCTGAGCCTCCAAGGCTGACGGTAAACAAATGTAACGATACAACGATCTCGAGTTACTTGAATCCGTCTGGGCGGTCCTTTTGCTGTACAAACTCAAGTATTGGCAGTACAACATTTCCTCGTCAGGAGACTCCCAGCGCAAAGCAAGAGACATCAATAATAGGTAGAGCTGATGATCTGGTGATCCTGCCCGGACAGAGGGAATGGGAATGGAGTCATCGGGGCACGAGTCTTGCTTTCGTCGAACTGAACTCTGTGCTGAATCCGTATCCATCAGACAGAAATTTAAAATTTGAAAATGCCAGAGCCGTAACCAGAAAAAGCGCGACCCAGGAAAATCCTCTGCCATGCAAGCCCACATCATCATATTTATCCCCATGGCCATATCCACAATCTGTCCATCCCATCTCTCGAGCAGGGGTAATTGAGTGTGCTGCACCTCCGTTTCCACACCTCGCTACCCCTGTCCTGGGGCTTGATGCTGATGTTGCTAGCAAATCCCAGGCCTCCGGGTTGTTTTTCCTTCCCGTCCAAATTATCTCCACCCCCTTTTTCTCTGCCTGCACTGTTGGGCTACGTTGGTTTGCTCTCCCACGTTTGCTGGCCGCGCCGTTCCAAGAAGTGCAGATGCTTACCCCTTTTCGGCTGGACTCGATCACTTCCTTTTTAAGTTGGTGCTCGGTATATGACATGCTACCAGATGATGATATGATCAAAACGAAGGAAGGGAGGAAGGAAAACAGAATGCGACGAAGACTGTCGCTCACTACTCGTCCACTCTCGAGTTGTCCACGCCAACCAACTTTGCTTAGACAGCCTGTGCTCAGCACCCAAGACGCAGCATCTTTTCATAGGCGTCCAGGTGCAAGCTCGTAACCACTCGCACGCAGAGGGCCGTCTTGTCTGAGATACATAGTTACGGTACGGAATCAGCTGGTGGAATAGCCAGCCGAGACGAGACGAGCAGCGAGCCAGCCAGCCAGCTACCGTCCTCTCATTGTATCTATAATTTACAATTATAGTTACCTGTTACAGTGCCGAACCGCGGTGTCTCGTGCCTCAATGCTTTCATCGTCTTCCTTTTTGCTGCTGGGTCTTCAGGCTTCAATTTTGAATTCAGCCCCTGCCAGGTGGTCGGTCCGGCCTGCCTTGCCCTCTGCCCCAGCTCTCGTGCTCTTCTCATTTCGATGTGTCTCTTCTTGTTCCGTGTTCCCCTAGTCCCGAAATCAGTCCCAAACCCGCGCAGCCGTTCCTGATCCCTGAATCCTGAGCTCCCTGAGTTTCCTCCGTCGTGGAATTGCCCATGCCCTTACCCTTGTTCATGCATGCTCACTCACTCTCTCCTGTTGCCCATGCCATGGGTGTTCGCCCTACTCTGCGCCGCCCCTGCTCCTGCCCTGGCTGCATCGTCGGCTACCCCTGGCTTGCTGGCATGGAGGGCACCCTGGTCAACGCCGAAGCCCAAAGGAAGGGAAAGGGAGATCTCCTCCCTTGTCACTCTGGCATGCAATCAACGCTCGTATAAGACACTGGAAAGCCCCTTCCCTCGACGAAGGAAAAAATATTATTCCTCAAGTGCAATCCATCGAGTGTGTCCTACTAATATCTGCCACTCTTCCTGTCCTCACCATCAACAGCTCATCTCGATTTGGATCTGCCAGCCTCACTTACATCGTCTCATCTCATCTCACTTGCTGCTGCACTACGCCTGCACTGCATATCCTGTCACTCACAATACTCACTCTACCACCGAACAAGAAAGACGAAAGACTCATCAGCACTTCTTCCTGCTGCCCAATTCCGCCTGCCTGCATTGCAGCTGGACACGAAAGAAAGAAATCGCCGAACACACGCTCATTGCCTTCTTCCATAAAGCCGGGCATCTCTCCCAGGCCATCCATACAACCTCCCAGCAAAGAAGTGCAGAGGACAGGAAAGCAAGCCATCCACAGCCAAATTCCATCACAAGATCCGATCGTGCCTGTACGCATCCTTTTGCCGGCAGCAGTTCACGCAAGATCCCTATCCCTATCCCTCCTCGGACCCTAGCCTCCACTTACTCTACTGAACATCTCGGCTACGCACCTTCGACCGGCATTAAGGTCACAGCTCCCGCCCAGCTCAGTCGCGCCGTCGCAGACACTGTCGCAAAGTCTCGGATTGTCAAAGCAACCCAAATCTTAACAGACACATAATAATCAGCGATCGACCCACACTCATTCCTGTCATTGCTTCTGGAAAACTTCTGCGACGCATCCTCTTTCCTGGTTCGAAGACGACGAGAGCAAGAAAGTTGTGAGGATACAGTCAGTACAAGCACCGATCGACCGACCTGCATACAGATCTCGCGAGCCCAACTTTTTTTTTGGTTCCTCGGAACACCGCCGCTCTCCTTTTTCAGGAGGCAGACAGCCTTGCGTACCAACACCACAGTGAGTCAGACGAACACTATTCCTTGCCTTCAACAACCTCCCAGCTTGCATCGCACCAATCTTTCAAAGGCCGGATGCAATCATTGCTTCGCATTGTATTTGTGGCAACCGTTTGATTTGGCAGCATTGGACATCCCTTTCACCACCCGGGTATATATTCTCTGAGGCATCCATCGCTGACCATGACTTCTCCAGCTTCCACATCTACACACATCCACCATGATGATTTCCATAGAAGTCAGCTCCTGCAATATGGGCCGAGGCGCATACGACACGACAGGCGTCCCCAAACCTCCTCCACCGAAGCCCAGATAAGGACCGCGAAGGATCCTCATTTCATCGACTCCAGCGAGCGATAAACAACCACCTTCGGGGGTCAAGACTTCCACGCGCGACTCGCTGCAGTCGCAGGCGCACCAGCCAAACCCAACGTTGCGTCGCAGAACCTCGTCTTGCAGCCCCTCGAAAGACCACACGCTTCAAATACCATACCATTCTCTGATACACTATTTTCAGCTCGAAAAGACCCTTCTAATACGCATCGTGTTCCTGCACCAGCAACCTGTTCTTGTATCGTATCCTGTACATTACCACGACTCGCGACGATTCTCATTTTCAATTTCCCGCCATTTTCCTGTTTGCATTCCAACTGGAACCCGAGTGCTCGGTTCGATCGATTCGTCGCCACAATACCCCTTTTCAGCTCGTCATTTTCGCTCTGGACCGATCCGTCGTTCGTCCACCAACAAAAGTTCCTCGCATCGCAATCGCATCAGCCTCCTTGCTTCAGCGAGACTCGATCCACAATTCCTTAGCCTGCGACGCATCTCCCTTTGTCCACATCGACGACGGAAAAAGCATCACCATCTACCACCACAAAAGTTCTTCTCGGTCTCGGTTCGGAGTACATTCAAAAATGGGAACATATCATGGGTACAGGCAGGCATGGCGTTGCATCTAGATCGGCTCTGTACTATTCTTGGTTTCCTTCGATCCGCCTTTTCCAGACCTGTATCACCACACCTCGTCTTTCTCGTCATCACCGACCTCATTCTCCTTGCATTTATTTCCTTCGGCTAAACAAAATGGGTACGGTTTTCATCATCATTTTCTCAGGAGCGCAAAAACACAACTTGGGTATTTTGGGGAGGGGTTCAAAAATCGTTTTCTTTGCTTTGCTGCTTGTTCGCATATAGACTTTGCTTTTGTTGATTTGATTTTTGGCCTGTTTCACACTTGATTGAGCTCGCGCTTATTTTACTGTACTGGATGCGAGCTAGCGATATTACACTTTGGATTTCTGGAAGCCGGACAAGAACCCTCGCGGGTTAATACTTGTCCGGGCAAACACATGTGTGCTCTGCTAGAGAGCAACAAACTCTTGTATAGGATAGGATACCTTGGAACTGAACGAACGAAAGAAGGAAGGAGAGAGAAACTACTTCTTTATTAATACTGTGCTTCTATCTTACTTTTTCTGCTGTTACTGCCTGCCTAGTTCTGTTCACTTCGCCTCGATGAGGCTGGCTCCTGATCGATCTTTTTTGATTTGTTGGATGGAAGAGAGAGGCGTGGAATATACCCAGCATAGACTTTTTGTATGAGTTGGAAGACAGAGAAGGCAATCTTCTGCAGAGAGTACTGAGCGAGCGAGCGTGTTTGTACTGTACTATCTTGTATGGATGGAAGAGAGAGAGAGCTCTAAATACTATGGCTCAGTCTGCGAGATTTGATAGAGATAGAGAGAGATAATAAGATACCTACTTAATACTTCATACTTGAGCTTTGCATCTGCATCCGATTGAACATGGAATTGGAGTTCACTGTGACTCTTACCTAAAGACGGCTTCATGACTACTGAATGAACATCTGATGTGTGACTGAATGACTGTGGTGGAACATCGAATCGCACCAGTTTAATGCTTAATAATAAACATAAGCTTCACCCCTTCAGCCGCATACATGCAGTGGTGATGTAACAGAACAGGAAGCATCTCACAGAAACATCCCCGAAATATACTTTACAGTCAGCCCTACCTGTGCTATCGAACCCCCATCGACCCCCATCTCACGATCTCGACAGGTCCACCGAGACCTAGACCGGCATTCACTCACTCACTCCACCACCTACCTCCCTTCCCAAAATCCAGGCCGGTATCCACGATGCCCCCCTGAGCAAAGTGCATGCCACACCACCACCCTTAAACTAAGCCGTCAAGTTCCAACAAGCCAACAAGCCAACCAGCGTCCAAGAGCCAAGCCAAGCCACGCCACGCCAAAAAGCAACCACAGAATAAATATCAAAGAAAGTAGAAAACGGAAACGGAAACACAAAAGCAAAGCACAAAAAAATAAAAACAAAAACGGTGTTATTGTCTAGATTCGGATACCAAATCCGTGCTCATGTAACCCAACAGTCTGACAGGTAGGCCTGGCCAAACCAATAAAGCAACAATCGTGGATGAGATTGGCACGGGATCTGGGTGATATATGATATGTCGTATTTCGATACGATGCGATGGCGATGGCCCCATTCCTGTCAACAGTTGAAAGGAGACTGGATTCTTAGGAGTTAGGACCCAGCTATCCGGACCGGAGCCGGCTGGTCTTAACCAGAACAGGTCGGGCTAAGGGGGATGGCAAGATATTATCATTTTCTGGGAGTGTAGTATCCGATCATGTATCATACAGCTATCCGATCTGATAAGACATGATAGATAGATAGGGTTTGGGAAAATAAGCTAATGGAGCCGGAGGGAAAATGTAGAGATCAGAATTAGGAGAGATATGGCCACGCCGCTGCCGTCACAAAACGGAACGGCAATCAAACTGGCTGTCTGGGGCTCAAACGCGCGGCTGAGTGAGCAAAAGAAAGGAAAAGGATGGGATGGAATGGGAAGTGCAAATAAAGGAGGCGACAAACGCGTCCACCCGGGATGAGATGCGGGATGAGTTGTGTGAGGAGAAGAGAAGAGAGAGGGGATCGATCTGGAAATATATAGAAACGCAAAAACGAAAGATGATAGATAAAGGCGAAACTTGAGATAGATAGGAGATAGGATGAAGGGACGGCACGTCGGGATTTGGGGACGGGGAGATAGATACCCTCCTCCCTCATACCCTCACTTAAAACAGACCAGAACGCCAACGCGCGGGACACGGTAAATGGGATGATGCTATTCTCCCTTTCTTGACGTTGTTTCTGGTGTTGTGGTGGTGTACACTGTACAGTAGTGTTTCGTGGGGGTTGAATCTCGTCTCGTCAAGGGATGGCATGGGATGGCATCCCGTTTGTTGGTTCATCCCAGTCAGTTCCATATCAGCTCCTATCGAGCTGCATGAACATGCATGCGGCCCAGGACTGTGGTTTTGGGTAACGGGCTGAGAGTTCGGTGCAGGATTCTGGAAGGTTTCGAGAGTAAGTGGATGGTTGGATGGATGGTTGGATGGTGGTTGGGGGTATTTTTGGTGTGAGTGGATTTCTGATGCGAGGAGCTGGTTTGGGAAGGAGAGGCGGGATGATGGCGTGGGGGTGAGGCGAAGTGTGAACGGATGGAGACGGGAGGAAATCGTGGGCTTGCTTGGCGCGAGGGCGGAATCTGTGTAGCGGAGCGGAACAGCGGAGCGGGCAGACGGCGGCTGACAATGAGGGGACATCAAGCCGCCGCATCGTCAGCACCGTTTCCAGCAAGCTACGAATAACAACTTGCGCAATATCGAAGAACACAACACCTAAACCCTCAGAGCAGCTGCAATCGAAGCCCTAGCTTCCTACTCCCATTCATCGAGGTTGAGTCCCCGTAGTGTACAGCTACTTTTCTCTCCCACCCCAGATCATACTACAAAACACCTCCCCCACCACCCTCACTCGCCCTCAACATGTCCATCATCCAACAAGTAACGTCCGCCTCCCTCTCGGACAACTGGCGCACCATCAACATTGATGCCCTGGACCCCGAATCCTCCTCGAACTTCGATACATCGACCCTCCACCCGGCATTCGCGCCCGTTTCCGAAAATGAGGTAAGGGGAATCGGACAGCAGGTTAGGCAGTTGTTGAGAGGTGGTGATCCGGAGGGTGCACTGAGGGGCGCATTGGAGAGTGCGCCGTACGGAGGGGATGCGGCTGTTAAGGTATGATCGTAATTTTCTTGGGGTTTGGGTGTGGTTGCGGCGAAATTGGACATGAAGCGGTTTTGATGAGGGGCTGTGATGGGCCTGGGGCCGGACTTCAATGGAAGACTGGGATAAGCTCCTGAAAACAAGATAAGAGAAGTGTCTGGGAATCAATGGAAGGAAGAAGGATATTTCAGGAAGAATACTGCATTCTTGAGCATAGCGTACCAGAGCACAGGACTAGGAGAAGATATGAGAGTGCTTGCTGACAAGATGCTGCCAACAGGATATCCATCTTCAAACCGTCACCGAGGTACTACAGAGCATAAAGGCGAGCGAAATGACACCCATGCTACAAAGGATTTTCGGAAGTGAGGGTGGTGGAGAGGCCTTGGATGTCTTGATGAAATATCTGTACGTTGCCTATTCTTATTGCTCCAAGTTCCACGGAGAAGCATCACTTAATCTCCAAAGGATTGTTACTGCTTCTCTCTACCTCTCAACTCTTTCTACGGGCCTATGGCTAACATTCATGCTTGTGACAGCTACAAAGGAATGGCAGCATCAAGCACCCCAACTAGCAAGACACCCACACGTGGTTCAACGCTTACACCACAAAGTACTGGCGCCGGGTTCTCGCAGATGGGAGGACGACCTGGTGCGCAGAATGAGAGTAGTGGATCGGCTATGAGTGTACTGCTTTCATGGCATGAGAAAGTTGTTGACGTTGCGGGTCTGGGTTGTGTGGGCAGATGCATGACGGATTGGAGGAAGGTGTAGATGGACTTGCAACAAAACAGGCAGCCAACTACTCTGGAACATCAAAATGGCTTTGGTCGAAGCGGGGTACAAGGGAATTCGGGGGTAGAGAGGAAAAGCATAGAAGGCATTGCTAGATCACATAGCATGCAATACAATACGGCAAATACAACACCACACAAGTTTCGCATTCAACGCCATTCCCATCCCATCAAGCAGGACTCCCATGCCTTGAATTCGGCTACGACGGCTCAATTCCTCACTGACACAAGAATGGATCGACCAATCATATCAGCAATGAGCCAACGAGTAAGTAACTCATCCCTCCGATCTCGCCGTCTAGTCTGCCACCCGCATAATACTTCTCTCACCTCCTCTTAACCCCTCACAACCAGAGGATCCATTCTGAACAATTCAACCAATCCTATACTTCTCTTCTCAAATCAAACAGCTTACCCGTCACGAGTCGTCGCTTGACCTTCCCCTTGTTCAAAGATGAGGAACGAAAGAGGTCTAGCCATGAGCTAGCAACGGCAAGTAGCGGCGTTCCACCAAAATCTTATTTCAACGCACGCTCGGCAAGCCCACTCTTCATGCTCTTTCGAGTGAGCTACAGCGAGTGCTGAACTGTGAATGGAGTCTTATAATGGTCATCTTTAGCTGAGGGGTCAAGAGCTCCGTAATCGGGCACTGGCTTGGTTTTGCTTACCTGTGCAAAAGGTAGGATCGGAGGTTCGCCGAATTCTTCTTATTGCTTGCATTGGTACTTAAAGGGTGGAAGATCCCCGGGTGGTGTGATTTGATTTATGCAAAAGTCGTTGCGATTTGATGATCTGCTTTTTGCTGCTGCTAAGTCTGCATTGCTACATTTACTGTTGTAGGCACTTCATCTGTGCTCTACCATTCAATCAAAATTTATCGACCTTTATCCTCAATATACTTTCGTTGTGCCTCTCCTTGAGAAAGTACTGTTAATACACCCCCATCCTCGTCTTCATTGACCCATTTCCACTTCTCATCTTACACTTTGTTTTAAATTCATCTCCTCCAACAGTTTAATATTTGCAAGTTTTTGCATTCAATGCGTCCACGCTTCGACATTACGTCCGTGCAATCCTACTCCTACCTCTCCCAACCCAATCTACCTACAGTTTCTCTATTCCATATTCTTACTCTTTCCAACTTACGCGGATCTAATCACGACTAAATCAACATGGGGTTCTCCCGCGCACCAGAAGATAGACCTACACCGCCTGAGGTGTATGGCTACAGGCCGTACATGTTGACATTCCTCGCTTGCTTAGGAAGTTGGAGTAAGTATAAGACCCCTTCGTCCCCAAAATTCCTATCTCTCCAAGTCACTGTTCCCTTCAGGGTCATGATACTATTCTCCTCCCGTTATGATTTCCATCAACATATTTTCAAGAAGATAAATTACTAACCACGCCCTACTCCAGTGTTTGGCTATAACAACGGCGTCATAGCAGGTGTCCTCGTCCTCCCTTCTTTCGTCCACACTTTTCATCTCCCGACACCCGGGACGCCGGCTTACAACACCATCATCGAGAATATAGTATCCCTACTCCAAATAGGAGGGCTACTCGGTGCCATGGCTACTTTTCCAGGGATGAAGTACTGGGGACGGAAAGTCGCGCTGGCGATTAGTGCGGCGATTTATACGGTTGGGGCTGTGGTCCAGGTATGTTCTCCTTTCTTTGGTCGGTTTTGTATGAAAGATCTAGTTTGAGGTCGGAGTGGGATTAGATGACCGAGTGGGATTTAGTGAAGAGGTTCATTATGGGGATTGAGGAAAGTGTGATGGCTGATGTGAAGTAGACTGTCTCATGTGGCAAGTTGAGTATGATGTATGCCGGGCGATTCATTACTGGTCTTGGAGCTGGAGGTGCAACTGTCGTGGTAGTAAGTCTCCTAGCCCGTGATATAACTGATTTTCCTCCATTAGGTACTGACATGTTACAGCCTCTGGTATGTACTTTACACCGCACTACACACCTCATCGCCACCCACAAAGTCTCCCTTTCTTGATGGGCAAATCGGTTCAATCATACTGACATGCCTCAAGTATATAGCCGAGCTCTCACCCCCTTCAATCCGCGGCTCCCTCGTCGGCATCTACGAAATCAACAACCAACTTTCGTCCCTCCTTGGCTACTGGTGTAACTATATTGTCAATGAATACATCGCAGGTAGTTCAATCCGACAATACCAAATCCCACTCGCCATGCAAATCATCCCCTCCATCCTCCTCATCCTCGCATCCCTCCTTATCCTCCCCGAATCCCCCCGCTTCCTAGTCAAGAAATCCAGAGCAGACGAAGCCCGCAAAGTCCTTGCTTACGTGAGACATCTGTCGGTTGAGCATGAGTATGTTGGGCTGGAGATGCAGGAGATTGAAGAGGCGGTTAGTAGGGAGGACAATCCTGGTGGTGTTGGAGGTAGCGGTAATGGTGAAGGGGGGAGGTGGGGATTGGTCAGCGAGTTGTGGTGGAAGGGGAATAGGGGACGGGTGCTGATTGGTGTGGCGTTGATGATTGGGCAAAATTTTACGGGGATAAATGGTGTGAATTTTTATACGCCGACGATTTTTAAGAGTATTGGGTTTAGTGGGACGAAGGTTGTGCTGCTGGCTTCTGGTGAGTCTAATTTCGAGACCCTTCTGCCAGATTTTCAAATATTGCTGGGTTTGAAGTTTGAATTGACTCCGCTGCTACTTCGTCATAATGGTGAAGGTTTAAGCGAGCTCGTTGTTGACATATGAATTACACAGGCATGTACGCTGCTGTGAAAACCATCGCAACAATCATCTCCCTAGTATTCTTCATCGATCGCCTTGGACGGCGAAAGCTTCTCATCACGAGCTCAATCGGTACTTGTTTGCCACTTTGGTATATCGGCGCGTTTGTCACGGCCCAGAATATCGATCTGAAGGTCGAGCAGGAGAAGAGCGTTGCAGGGTGGGTGGCCATTGTTTGTGTTTATGTTTATGCTGTGAGTCTCTTACGCCTTCCAGTCTATCTGAACCCTCATTTCTTTCCATGTTCGATTACTTATTACTGCTCGCAGGCTTCATTCTCAGTGGCGTGGAATGGAGTGGTTTGGGTTTATTGCGCTGAAATATTCCCCACACGCATCAAGGAGCTTGCTGTCTGCTTGACCACAGCTGTGCAATGGATTTGTCAAGTTAGTCTCCACCACTCTCCTCTCCCCAACTTCACGCTGATGCCCCGCTTTCACACAGTTCATAGTAGCCCGCTCTTCACCGAGTATGCTGACCAAACTCCGTGGTGGATTCTTCTTCTTCTTCGCATCATGCATCACGATCATGGGTCTGTTCGTCTTCTTCCTTGTTCCCGAGACGAAGGGTCGGACATTGGAGGGTATGGATGAGGTTTTTGGAAGTGCGTATGGGGACGCAATCGAAAATGAAACAGGTGCCGGAGCAATGGAGAGCGTAAGGCTAGACGAGGGAGGACTGAACAGTATGCACAGTCAGATTCGGAGGAAGGAGGGAGCTGGGGATGAGATTACGAAAGTTGCGACTCACCAACAGGCGGTGCCGATGGCAAGTCTGTGATGCGCTCATCACAGCCTGAGTTGGACGGGACCTTTCGGAATTCGGGGTCAGAATTGAGTATGCTTCAAGAACATGTGGAGGTAGTACGGAAGGTAAGAGAAGATCCAGGGCCTCAGTCGCGAGCCTCAGATTGAAGGATGGAAAATCTAAATTGATAGATATGATTGTTACGACGAATGGGACTGCGGGGTTTGACGGCTTGTGGATTTATTATTATTCTTCATAATAGATTGAACCAACTTAATATTTTAATAATTAATCTCTGGTAGAATCCTGGCTAGACAATCAAGATGAAAAACTGCTATTCTTGTCAACAAATCACCCCGCATTCCCTCTTTCTCCATTTGTTGACACTTAGCGAGCTCGCTTGACCGATAACAAACGAAACAAACAATGAAAGCAAGCCACGGAGAAGAACGCAACGTCTTTCACGAAGACACAGACATTGTGCAGCTTCATAGTAATCGCTTTCATTAAAGCAAGACTTCGCAGTCTTTGAGGGCAAAGCAACAAAGAAACCTCTTGCAATCCGTGGCCCGTGCCAAAACCGACTTGTGGCTCACAAAGCAGAGTTCACATACTTCGCGGAGAACAGTGCATATATGATGTATGGAACAACTAGCTAGCGTATACATAAAACTGCATGATCGTAAAATGCCGAATCAAAAGGCGAAGGTACAGCTGAAGTCAGAGGGGAGCCCAGTTTTCGCCCTGCGTGACATTCTTTCCAGGGCCACTTTGACTCTCCTTGTAAATTGAGTGACTGGCTTGCTAGAAGGTCAACCAAGCCGGGCCGAGCTGGCCCAGCTTATCGCTAACCTCAGAATATGTGCCAAGAGTGGCATACGCAGTGGAATTGTGGCCACACGGAAACAAAATCCTAAGTTGATTTCTGTCGTCCGTACGCAGCGCACAGAGAAGGTCCCGATCCCGAGAAGTGGGCTGACATACACGATTGTCCGAAATACGAGAGTCTAGGTAAGAAGAAGGTTAAACTGAAGTGCAACCAGTGTGACAAACCTCCAGTACGTGCAGCGCGATCTGCTTCAGCTCCATCACAATCATCGACTTTTGCGCTGAGGGATGTACCACCGGGAATGATGCACTGTTCGACGACGCAGCCGCCGGATGGGAGTGAGGCCGTTCCTTGTCCGTACTGTAAGGGGTCGGGGAAAAGTATTGTATTGTGAGTAGTTGCGGCTCTGCTGAGTCACGTCACAAGTAGATTCAAAGACTATGCAGGCATAATCGTGAGTCGGTTAGGACGCTATTCCATAAACACCAGTAACGTCCGTCCCTGTGTGCCGAGACGCACTTCGTAACGAGACAAAACCTAGGTACTTCGAGTTTGGTTACCTATAGATTTATAAACGTGTCGGAAGTTCTATCCTTTTTTGTTTGCAAATGTTTCACATACCTCTTCTAAACACTTCTGACTTATCAATTCTGAAATTTATTATTGCGTCGTCGTCGCCTTCCAGAGTTTATAGAGAGCCTCGTTTCAACCTATACCAGGACCCCTCGACTTGCGACACCACCACGAAGTTTTTCTCTTTGCTTTACTTATAGAACAATCAGATGTGGACGTCCGAGATTGATCACGATGTTAAAGGTTTATTCTTAGTGTTGTGGCGGACGGAGCGGGCTATGGCATACGCCATCGCTATATAGGCTGATACCTTCTCCAATCAAGCGACCAAGGATCTTGGTCAGAGGCGGTGTGGCTATAGTAGCCTCGGTAAAACTTTAGTGCCTGCGAACGTGTGGTGGCTGCGACGTTTGTGGCTGGCCTTGCCTTGCCGGTACAGTCGCTTACAAAGTCGGCTTCCCCTCCGGACTCGTGAGAAGCTTCTGGGCCCCACTTTAATGAGAAAGGATCAGCGAGTCAGCATGTGACTAATGAGTGCCAAGCAAATGAAGTCGTTGACAGAAGAAGTTGGAAACGTCTATAACATTGAGGGAGATTACAAGCTTAGTATATATACTACCGCAAGCTCCTCTCCATTAAAGATATAAAGAATATATCCCCTAGGCTGCGGAGGCTGTCACCTCTTGGCGGTCCCATTTTTCCTCAGAATATCAAAAAACCCGCTCAATAAAGCCGTGAAAATTTCTACCAAAACGACCTCGATTTGGGCCCAAACTATAGTGAAATAATGCCCAGAAACACATGTACGTTGCATTCAATTCTGAAGGTTTGTATCGATGGAATGATTCTGTTTTGATAGTATTTCGAGTGGTAATGGTTTTGGTGAGAACGAAATGCAGCGATTCAATTGGCTGGACCTTGATTCAGGGCATACCAAAATCCGCTTGGGACAATGCATCTAATACGTGATACGTCGAGAAATGTTTAGTCAAAGTCATATGGGAAACTTGAAAATATCTATGTTATAAGCCAGTCTGTACCTGTTGACTGTATTGCAAATGCGGCTGCCTCAACCTGGTCGGCGGTTGGATTTCCGAACTCGACTAGAGTAACCGGGAGACTGTATTCCACCAAGTCTTGCCTTGTCGTTATTCGGTCCACGAGGAACCCTTCTATTATCGACTTCTTACGTAGCTGCTCCCATTCATTGAGAACTCTGAGACTGATGGATTGTGCAACCGGTGCAGCATCAGCGTCATCTTTTGCAAGTTCCTCCTCCAAGATGATGATCATTCCTTGACTAGAGACAACGATGCCGCCAGTGCCTTCGGGTAAAGTCAAGTAAACAGTCCACACTCGACCAGTTCCTGCAACGAAAACTGGGAAGGCGCCAGCGACGAGATGGCCCGGCCCATCTTTGTCAGCATCCAGCTCAAAGAATCCAAAGTTGCCATCTATGTTTCCGGGTTGAACATGAAGCATGAACCCCCCAGGTGGAAATCTCACAAAAAGACTTGGGAAGTTGACCTTAACCCCTGATTCGGTGACCTCGGCGGTCTTGTCGGAAAGTTCGAGACGTTGGTTGATGAATGAGGAAGGCATCCATCTGTATCCAGAAAGTTCCAGTCTCATGCGACACCCGAACATTATGCCGGAATTAATAGTGCCAATATGAAGAAACATAAGCCGTACTCGTTCCTCATCCGGGAGCTCAAACATATCAGCCACGTCCATTCCAAGCAGTGTCGAGATGCATAGGCCTTCATCCGACGCGATACTTGTCTGACGATACGGAAGAGCTTTCTCCAAAGAGCTCCACTTGATTTTCGAATCCTCAGATCCTGCCTCTGGCACCTTCAGAGTGTTGAAAAAGCTTGATACAGCTACTACAGTCCCTAGGAAGATAGTGTCAAGTATTAGGCCGTCCATTTCAGTTTCACTTGGCGATTCTTTGAGAGCATCGGAATCAAGTGCAAGCCATTCCCCTTCTTCAATACCAGGTGGCTTACTGAAAGCTTGCTCTCCCTTCAAGACAGGTTTGAGATGCTGGCGAAGTATTATTGCAAGAAGGGACATGCCCCTAGTGGCCGTTTCAGGTGTCTCGGATTCAATTTCGTGGAGCAGCGACCCTATGCGTGAGAATCTTTCCAGCCGATATCTGAGGACCAGCTGCCGAAGACCAGCGATTCCGTCTTTGAATTGGAAGTACAGGGCCTTCGCAAAGACAGCCTCTTGAATTGTCCACAGACGTTCGTTCCACGAGCTGATTTCTATGTGGGTCAAGCATTCCCTTGCCGGGTTGTTCATAGTGACCTTCTGCAACCCGGAATCGAAAACTAGGACCTTGTCCGCATTTCGATACACTTGTGCCATTTCCTGAATTGCACGCATTTTGAGAGGCCCTTTGTTGAATGGGACGCAGATAGTGTCAACCCAGAAAGGAATGGGCTCATCCAATCTAGTTGAGCCGTAGAGTTGGTTTGCAGCAATCTGAAATTTCTCCAGCTGACAAGAAAACAAAGAATTGCCGTTTGTGCTGCCCGTCCCATCAACCCATACATGAGACATCGCAACATACTTCTTCTTGACGCCAGTTTCATCCTCGCTTCTGATCAGTTTCCACTTGAGAGAACTGTCGGTACTGTCCTGAGCGCGGATGATCAATGGCACGTGTCCGGATCTGATCCAAGTCGCATGTTCGGAATCTTCTCCTAGATCAAATGAAACCATCTGGCAACTACAATTTACAGTTTTGTGCTTCATCTGATATGTGAGGGCATTGACTTGGCTTGCGATGCAGCCAAAGTAGCAGCATCTGGTATGTCGATCGATCGGGGTTCTCGAGATAGAGCTCAAGTAATACGCTCTGATGACGGATCCTTCGTCTCGTAGCTTCCGGAACCATATTGGGCACCAACCGACCAGGTTGAGTCGTCGAATAATGGTGATTGGGATCGTCCACTTGATCATATCGAGCTTCTGGTTATATTTGAGTTCGGTTGCTCGACAGAGCAACTCTCCAGCAACGCCGACAGAAAGGATCAGTGCATGACCGGCAGACTCAAGTGGAGTATCTCCAGAGTACGGTTCCTCGCTAAAGAAACTCTTCTTGCCCCCTAGTTGATTCTTGGCATATTCATCCCAGCCTCCATCATCAGGTTTCTCGTGCTGGTGGGAGTGTCTGGCATAGAGCAACTGAGCCGCCTTCGGCTCGCCAGGGTCTTCATCTCTCTTGTCGCGTCTACTGAATTCTCGTCTGCAGAGAAGCGTATAAAACAAATTGACCCTCTTCAGAATGACACAAATTTTCGAGAAGCGCTCCTGGTTGATGAGTTCCTTGTCCGGATTCGTAGGATCGACGTGAATGCATTGCCATAGGAGAAGCAGGTAAGGCAAAGATGCTGAAAAGCTTTGAAGACGGTCTGCCCCTAGGTCGTCTCGCATTCCCCAATTTTTCTGCTCCAATCCCTGAAGGCCGCCAATCTGCAGAATTTCTAGAATCATGCCCCAGTATGCCCAACGTTGGAAGAATCCAGCTGCTTCGTCCCAAGTCTTCCCATGAAAATCCCCCTCGACAAGGTGCTGAACATTGAAGCCCTCATAGTGTGGGTAGAAAAGCCACGTCTCAAGCCCCCCTGGTTGGTAGAGCTTGTTATGAGGACCAAACGAAGATACTTGCAACGGTGGGTGAGCTGGATTGGCAATCGGCGGGATAAAATCCATTGTGAAGGCGACGAGCTTGTTTGACGATCTGCGGCCCGCCCCTATCGTTAGCATAGCGGGGAAGCGCGGCCTATTTTTAGGACCAACTAGGGGCTGAAAACCAGCTGACACGTGATAGCACTTAACTTTCTAAACAAAAAGACTATTTCCAGTGATATCGTAACAAGTAAAAGGAGCGCAGATCCTATTCATGAGATTCGCTTTCGTAAGTTGTATTGTGTCATTCAAAGTCACATGGTATTGCTGTAACTGATTGGTGGGGTCACGAATCTTTAGCAAGTGTGGTAAGGGAAACCGATTTTGTAGCCTGTAATCCCCGATTTCCGATATCCTCCGATGAAGCTAAAGCAAAAAGTGGCCCTTTGCGGAGCCGAAACCAGCCATCCTTTTCCTGCAAAATACGATCTTGCTTCCTATCTCATCAGCTTCTTACTGTACAATGGTAGTAATTTCTACTTCTGGCTTCTTTTCTCGCTGGGCTCTACCTAGAACGAAGTTCAGCTATTAGCTAAAGCCATTCAAGGGATCCCGTTCCTTTTGCACAATTGCTGACGAATTCGAAGATGACATTATGGATGACAGAGTTTGCAAAAGTCGAAAACATGCCCAAAGTAGCCCGGTATCAGCATATCGGACAACGATGATTTAACAGAAACATTTTAAGACCAGTTCGGATGGTGACAACATATTATAGCGGTAACGGGCACAGCGGAAAAAGGGTAATAATTTCCCAGACACAGAATCAAGGCACGATCATCAACGAGGGCGAGTACAACAGCAAATAAAGGTACAATCAACGAGTATTAACATTAACTCTACTATATAGCAACAAGTCTGGAATCTAGCCCAAGCTTTTCTTCAACAAAAACCAGTATATCGACATTATGAAAACGTTACACGGCAATCTTTTGTTTACTTAATACATCTGTGCCATAAGGGCTCTTTACGGTTTTGGCACAATCACATCTTTATCATTTTGTGTTTTGCTGGCCTGCATTACCAAGGCATTTGCTGGCTTAGAGACGTTACTTGTTTGCATCATTTTGCTTGTTGGCTTTGGCATCTTAGGTTTTGCGTTTTTGCGCTTTCGCCCACGCTCCGGTGTTTTTGCAATGTTATCCTTTTGCTTTGGTAGATTGTTTTTGTTCTTTCGACCGCATTTTCCCTTGCCTTTAGCTACTTAAGTCGACTCTTTTGCGACACGTTTCGCTTATGCTGCCTCAAGGTCTTCATAACTTATCACCTTCGCCTTTCTTAGCACTAACGACCTTGTCGATCGTCGAACCTTAGCTTCGTTGTTGATCGTAATTAGGAATTTGATGCGGTCTTCCTGCAGCACACTCATGGCAAAGGATTTGAATTTTTGAAAAGCTTTAATACAAATCTATAAGTGCCTCGCTAAGTTCTATTTATTTGTTTCATTAAATGCATATGCGTCTCGTTAAATGATTAGATTTTGCAGCAACATAAAAGCTTTTGCTAACATTGGCGTTATAGGCGTTTGCAATTCTGCTTCTTGTAGATATAGCCTTACCTTTAACTTGTCGGCTATTGAAATAGTTGGTACATTTATCAGGGTGGGCATACTTTTAAGTACCCTATCTGAATTAAATGAAAATAAATCACTTGCGGCAAAGCCGGCCTTAATATTCTTAAGGGTGAACGCTCTTTTCCTTGCAAGGCTATATAAAGATGTGAAGTGCTTTTTGCCAATTATATTAACATCTCTTTACTTGAATCGCTTAACTTGATTACAATAAGTTGCCTTAAGTGAAGTAAATACTGAGACGTCATAAAGCTAGAGCTTATGGGAAGTATAAAAAGAAAAACGACATAAAAGAATATTGTTCTCGAAACAGAACTCTAAGATTTCGAAGGTTTCATGTATGCTAAAGCCGTCATAAATCAAGATGCGTGATTTCCCATTAGCTTATTCTTTGATTTCGGGATCGAATATACGCTTTAACTACTTTAAGCTAATCTTAAAATCTATATATTTAGAATCGGAGAATGCAAATTGCTAGCCAAGAGTAGGAAACGTAATCCAATTGCTTCAATAGGTATTTGCTAGCCAGATAATCATAAGATTTAGATACCTATCATCACCATTTATGCATTCGATTGCAGTTACGGTTGTGCGCTTGATTCGTGCACCTTTATAATCTTGCATGTTGTGCCTACTTACGAGGACTTTAACAAAGCTTAGCATAAATAGCATCACTTTAGTCTTGTTCATATTATAAACATTCCAGATCAAGATAGCTGGATCTTATAATATATCTTTTATTACTTTAAATCAATGTATGATTTTCTTGTAAATGTTTTTCTTGTGATAATTCTAATCTAATGCTTTAATCTTTTGTGTTACAAGTTTTGGATAGCGTTTTTTTAGAGTCTTTGCCTAATTCCGATTAAGAGGCTTTAAAGGTTTTTTGGTAGCAAGTTGATGGCGGGTAATTGTAAAGGTTAAAAAAAAAAAGAACTTCATTTTTATTAAATGTTTTAAATCAAACATTTGCAGCAAATATTTAACGATAACATCTTCTTTATATAAGTAAAGATATTATTAGCTTTGCGCCTTTTTTTTTATTAAAAGTCATTTATGAGCATGATGATAAAGCGTGAAATGGGAGATGTCGCTATAATTTACAAAAGCATGATATGATATAGGCACGTTAAAAGATACGCTTTGTGCCAAAACGCAGCTAGCTATATTTATATCGTCTCGCCGTTGTAATAATAATTGCTTCAAATAAAAATAAGTGATAAGCAATTTAGTGCGCCACTTGCCATAGAATATGTTAGAAAGCATTGTATATGTGATATTGCATTTAAGCCATGGAGAAGTGTGATTTAGCGAATGATGGGCGTGATTATAGTAATTTTTACCTCGGCTAAATCATATGAACAAGCTCTGAACTTGCGAATGATCTTGCCACATTAGTGTAACCTCTGGATTGCATCCTTTTTCTTTCTGATCGTCTTCAAATTTTAAAGGCATAATACCTTGATACTGGAATACTCTTGACATATTCGGAATATTAAAAAAAGTTTAGTGGTCGCGATGAAATAAGGGGTGATGATAAAAGCAACGATTAGTGACGGCAATAAAACAATCGACAGTATGATCAACCACAGTCTTTTACTTATACTTGAGTAGCGGTTCTGAGGAAAAATGACTGTAGAAAAGAACATTTCAACCACAATTTTATAGGCTTGCTAGAAAGAAAATTGTGATTTGAAAATTGTGATTTGAAAATTGTGATTTGAAAATTGTGATTTGAAAATTGTAAGTTCGTCTCGTCACAGGGTGCGTCTCGGCACACAGGGATGGACGTTAGATATATCAGAAGATGTACACAATAAATGTCCCAGACATAACAGAAGAAAGGTAAATATGCACAATGAAGACCCCAGCAAAATCAAAACCAGACCCCGCGCTGAATCAACAACCGAAAAGGAGTAGTGGAAGTACGAGACAAAAACAATGAGGGCATGTTTCCAATGGACACATCGCCATGCGCGTCAAGGACCGGAAAGCGCAAGCACAGTTTCTCCTCAAGAGTCGAAGATCGCGCCAAAGGCAGGAATACCACGTGCCTCCATAGCATACACAACCATTTGCGTCAGCTTCTTGTTACTAATGATAGCGACAGCCTCGGCATTGCTCTCCCTTAGCAAGCGATAAGTAATAGCCACCATATCCGGTCGACCCTGAGTTTTCGTGTTGTGAATCACAGCCTGAGGATCGGCTTCTTTGATAGCATGGATGATCTCGGGCCCGAAGTTCTGCTCGGGGTGAGGAGTAGACCAAAAGATTCTGCAGGGAACTTTCTTGGCGTAAATGACGGGTAGACAAGGACCAATTCCAGATCCAGATGCGACAAGTACGAGAGAGCGGAAGAGGGGAGCGATACGCAAGACGCCACAAGCTGGGATGCCGCGGACCCAGAGCTTTGTTGGCCCGGTCTGGATCTGTCTCTTGGTCCAATCACCTGCGTTGGAGACGATGACGGAAAATTCCTTGTCGTTTGGCTTTGCGATCGTGGCGAATGCGTGCCATTCAAGGAGAGGTCGCTCTGAAAGACGAATGGCGGTACCGACTGTTGGGTTGGCGTAGGTGAAGTAGAGGCGGACGGCGTGAGATGACAATATATCTGCTCGCACTGTAACTTTGCGGAGATGAAGCCAGGGCAGGATCACACTGCTTGTTGCGGTTGTCAGGAGCCAGAAGCCTGGACTAGCGATCAGAGCTGAGCCGAGCGACTTGAACCCGCGATTGTTGTTGATGAAAACGATGGTCTGTGCCCAGAATAAAGCAAGTGCAGTCCATCCAGCAAATCGGTGGACTAATTCGAATCGGTCGTGATACTTCATCCGCATCGCTGGGTGTGCTGTTACCACCATGGCGATCATTAGGGTAATGATGAGGTACGAAACCACCAGGGTCGCTGGGTCGTGGTTGTTCAATGTTGTGCCAACTGTGAAAATCGTGAGCCATATCAGCGAGAAGATAGCACAGCCACTATGGAGTCCGCCAATGTGGTAGACCTTGGCACAATTTCGCCTGATAAACAACGGCCACGACGTTGGAACAGCGCATGCAATTGTGAAGAGGGCATTGATGACATACTCTTGTCTCATCAGGACTGCAACTGTAAGATTCGCAGCAGTGGCTGTAGACATATTCTGCAAGCCTTTTCCAGTCTTGCCGAAAGAGATCATCAGATATACAGCAGCGAGATTGACGATAAAGACAAGTGTGAATAGTCGTCGGTAAAGCGACAAGATGCGATGTCGCAGGGCGCGCAATTTGTGTATGCCTTTTTTCTCTGGAACTGGAAATTTCTCAGAATAGTCGCTGTCAGAATCACTAGATGAAGAAGTTGACGGCGGTCCGACGATGATCTGCATCTGCTGCTTCTCGGAAGGAGCATACGCAGGCGAAGGTTTCGAGATTTTGGGTGTGCTGGGTGGTGTGAGTGGCTTCCCTGCTACTGAAGCCAGCAGTGCTCGTTTGTCGATCTTGCCATTCGATGTCATCGGTAAGCTTTTCTGAAAGACAAATTTCGAGGGGACAGCATAGTAAGGTTGACGCTGAGCAACAACGCCTTTGACGGTAGCTTCGTCGACATATTGAGAGCCGGAGTAAAATCCCCACAGGACCTTTTCGCTGAAGATGGCGCAAGCTTTGGTAACGAATGGTGCAGCTTCAATAGAAGCTGAGACGCTGTCAAGTTCAACTCTAAATCCTTTGATCTTGACTTGGTCATCGGCTCGGCCTTCATGCGTGATGGTGCCGTCGATGTTCCAGCGGCATAGATCGCCCGTGTTGAACATTACCGACCTGTCAGAGTTTAGTACCGTCCTGTACCAATGAACGAAGTCAAATTTACCCGAGGCTGTCAAACTTATCTCTTTTGTAACGTGTCGACGTCAGCTCTGGCAGGTTGAGGTATCCGCGCGAGACCGCAGCACCTCCAACCCACATCAAACCAGTCTGTCCAATCGGAACTGGATTCTCATCTTGGTCCAGGATGTACACACTGGTATTGGGAACGGGTGTTCCAATCGAGAGTTCCTTTCCAGCTGTGTGTCTGTGGTGGTGTCAGTGATGTGCTTACGTGCAAGATGTTTGAACATTTCAGATGCGAAGTACTCCAAAAACTTTGGGTACAAGCGAGACGCACCTGTGCATGGTATTGACTATCGTCACTTCGGTCGGGCCACAGCAATTATAGAATGTGGCTTGTGATGCCCACTCGTCGGCAAGTCTATTTGAGAATGAGTCAGAACTCTAATCTGAGTTTGTTGACGATGTTGTATAATGCACGACTTACGCTTTCGGACATGGTTCGCCAGCAAGGGCAACAACTTTGATATTTGGATATGCTTTGCGGGAAAACGTGGCTAGGATCGACGGAGTAGAAATGATTGTATGGGCCTAGAAGTAAGACTTTGTGTCAATCTAGAGTTCAAGATCATAGTGCGAAGTATGAAGAAAGTTAGTCAGGGGTATGACAAGGTTTACTAACTCGCTTCAAGACATCTTCCCAATTGCTTGTTCTAATCAGAAGAGTTCCTCCATTCATTAGAGTTCCGAAGATCTCCCACTGGCCTGCAGTTGCATCATTAGTGTCGATATTCATGAACTCAAAAACTACGTGGAGCTCGTACCCATGTCGAAAGATATTGAGAGTAGTTGGGCAACTTTTGTCCCTCGTCGAATATTGAGATTTCCTGGGTAGTTGCACAGCAGGTTCGTGACATTGCCGTGCGCAACATCAACACCTTTAGGAGGACCTGTGCTGCCTGTTTCCTATCAGATAATTATATGCCCGAGTTGATGCTCATACGCACCAGAAGTATAGATGCAATAAGCTCCGTCTGCACGGTTGACCTGTAAGTAAGGCCTGAGAGTAGACTCAGGCTCTTCGATGGAGCTGTCGAGCACGATGATTCGAGCCGTCGGCTCAGCCAGCTGTTGAACTTTGGCGTAGAATTTCTCCAAGCAGAGCACAAATGGCGCCTCTGTATCTTTCATGATATGCCGAAGGGCACTCTCGGCAGTCACCTGCCCATCGAGCGGTACGTACTGACACCCAGCTTTAAGTACAGCCAGCATTGCGATTGCCATTGGCAAAGAACGCTGCACAACCAGGCAGACTCGTTGTCGAGGCTCCAGGCCGAGGGATATGAGACGATTTGCGAGTCCATTGGCGCACCTTTCTAGTTCTTGGTAGGTGAGGCTACGGCCATCTTGCTCGAGTGCAATTGTATCTGGCTGCTCGTCGACCTTGCTTTCGAAAGCGCTGTGAATGGTGCTGAAAGGTGTGTGGATATTCCGCCCGCGGCCAAATTCTAAGGAACAAAAATATTAGACTGTTGAACATGGAGAAGTCCCGCAATAGAAGCTATTCGAGTGGCAGTGGATGAGAATCTTCCAAGGAAACTACTTACGGTTGAACAACACCTGGTCTGCAAAAGTGAGACTCTCCAATCCCTGGAAAGAAGAAGTCATCGTGAACAGAAGAAGAAGCTCAGCCTCGAGAGTAATAATAAAAAATAACGCCAAACTGGGTAAAGAAGTCTCCAGACAAGTAGAAGATTTTTTTCCTGTAGGAGCGAAGCACCAGCTTTGCCAGAGGAATGCCGGGGGAGGGTCCAGCAATATATATCAGTCTGCCCAAGCTCCTCATGAGCTCCATAGCTACGACAACAGCTTCCGGGCTTGCCCCGGTAGTTTCCCAATTCAGTCGTCATCCCGGGACCATGCAAGGAGCTCGCAGGTGGACGAACAGTTGCTACGGCCCTGGACTCCATCGCCAAGTTTAAATTGTGGATCACTGATGGACCAAATACATGGTCCTTAAGCTACTTCTTGTTGTTCGGAACCCATGAGAAGTCGCAAGAGGTCACAAAAAGTAAATCGATTGTCGAAGACCCCGATTTAGCCCAAGGAGAGCTGGAAATATCTAGGACAGCATATCTGGACGTCACGGCTCTTCACCGGTAATGACGATGAACGCAGTTGTCCCATGGCACTTGGCGGTACAACCTTTGCAAGCTGTTTGAGGAATAAGCGTATTCCATGGAGCTTTTAGGTGCTTATGAGTCTCTAACAACGGTTCATAGCCTGGTACGCCTTGGATCTGAGCAAGACGATGGACCCCGACTCTTTTCTGACATGGATCTCCGTTCGAGTGCCTAACACCAGGCTGCTTTTGGTAAGTCACCCACCACTACAGCAACCTCCCGTCCGATTCGGACCACGAAATGGTACCTGCCGTTTATGCAACGGGTCGGCGGGGCGCCTAAATCCTCCGGAGACTTCTCCTCTCCGGGTTCAATTGAGACGAATACCGGTACGTCGCCTGAACATATGATTCAATATGCCACGGCAAATCAGTCAAATCGAGCCGTACGTAAGGATGGATTATTAAACGACGATGGCGAACGTTTCGTCTGACCTTTCTTGCTTATCAGATGCCCTGCTCAGACCTCCTCGTTGCATCATACTTGGAAGTTCACCACGGCTGAGCAAGTAGAGAAGAGTCTCCACCACGGCAACGAATTTCAAGCTCCATAAAAAGGCACGACTCAATTGTCTGATCCAGGGTCCTTCAATCACATTGTGAGATTGTTCGGTTCCACTTGTACCTTTTTGTTGATCGAGTCCAGAACTTCAGAATGTTCCATACGGCAAGGAATGCCTTCACTGTCTTCAGTGTAATTCATCATTGACTTTCGCAACGGATATATTCACAATCATATTCCTGGATGCAAATGAATAGTAATTTTGTCCATCTCCAGTTAGATTTAGAGGAGGACGATCTACGTTGAATCTCGCAAGCCAGGATGATGGCGGAAGCCACGAGGTTGTCCTGACAGGTTTCCACAAAAGCGGGAGGTCCGAGGACTGACTCGTTAGTGGACATGGGTACCGCAGAATCGGCAATCGTTGTACTTGAGTACAGTACGCCTGACATTCAGATCGAAAGTGGGCCAACCCTCATGTAATGTAAACAATGGCATCGTCTCAAGAGCAGGCGAACGTGTCAACATTGCATCGTTGCTCTGTGCAGATGAGACTTGGAGGTCGACACCGTGGCGAGTAATTCCTGAAGATCAGTTCATCTGCAAGTGCAAGGCGGCCTTGCCGGCAGGCCTACATAGCAGCTTCCTAGTTTTTATGAGATCTTCAGAGTAGAGCTCATCTAAAGACTGTGGCCACTTCCGCGACGGATGTTATTCCAGATTCGAACATGGCGGAGCCAAGAACAGCGAATCCTCGTATTCTGATTCGAAGAGTGATTTGAGCTGCTGGAAGCAAGCTGAATAGAGTGGCCGCGAGCTTGACACCAGCCTACTGACTCTCAAATTATCATGCACATGCAGTCACCGATGCTCTGGCATTGCGTGCTGCATTTAACATTCCAGAGCTCAATAAGGCTGACAAGTATGTCATGAATTGACGGGAGTTACTATTCACGACCCCGAATGCAGCCAGGGAGTCCGAAACCTTGCAAGGTTTAATCCAGGGTCCATCCAAGGTCTCCCTAGACCACCAGGCGAGATCTTGAAGTCTAAGTTTCAGTCCGAACTATTGTATTGAAACGAAACAATCTGACGAAAATCGATGTCATAAAACGAAGCGATCAGCTCATGGTACAACATCAGATTAGCGCGATCGGAAGAGTTGGCCAAATCTAGCAGATTGAAACGCGCTTTTTGTCGTGAGGCCGAGAGGATCTGGGGTTCCCTGTCGTGCATCAGAAACGGCTGTAGGGGATCTCTTTAGCGAGTTTTGCTGCACGGCATCCGCCATGAACCTGAACCTAACAAAGGACACCTCGAACATAACACACGTTTTCCTGTTGCTGCTGTTGCTCCTGCTCATAAGTCTCTTCCACTGGCCAAACCAACAATGTGGTCTTCCTCTAAGCCACTCGAACATCGAAGACCCCAGCCAACAGGGACTCCCGTACCCGCAATGGAATTCTCCCATGACGCTTCACTGGTACAAGTCACTGTTGACGAGCACGGCGTGGCTTTCCTGAAAATCAACCGCCCTGAGAAACGAAATGCCCTCTCTCAGAAAACCATCGACAGCCTCGTATCGGCCTTTGCCATGGTTGAGCGCGACAACAAGGTCAGAGTGGCCATTTTAGCCGGGAGCAGAACAGCAGGTCCCTTTTCAGGTACAGTAGTGGACCCTCTCTTTTGACGAGTAGTTGCCGTCGATCAAACTCTCCGTGACAAGATTTGGGGGTTCCCCCGCTCATGTCCCCGCTCTTGTATCTTGGTAATTGCTGACAGCTCTCTCTTACAGCGGGGGCTGATCTTAGCGAGCTGCAGCATCTTTCGACGTCCGAGGCGTACAGAACTGGATATCTGAAAGATCTGTCGGATGCTGTGGCCTCTATGCGGAAGCCCATTATCGCATCAGTTGCTGGTTTTGCTCTAGGCGGCGGATTCGAGCTTGCCATGATGTGCGATATTATCTATGCCGCAGATGATTGCAAATTTGGGTTGCCAGAGCTGACTGTAGGAACGATTCCTGGAGCTGGTGGCACGCAACGATTGACGAGGGTTGTGGGCAAGCAGAAAGCTATGCACATGATCCTCACATCTTCAACCATGACGGGAAAAGAATTGGAGCAACTGGGATTAATCGCCCAGGCATTTCCGCTCAATGAGCTGTATGGCGCGACCGTCGCAGCTGCACGGAAAATTGCCTCTCGATCCATGCCGGTCCTGCAGCTGGCAAAGCAGGCCGTGTTGAATGGCAAGTTTTCATTTCATTTCCGCCCTTCGCGCCCTTACATATTGCATGGACCTGACAACCGTAGCTGATGAGATGAGTCTGGATGCCGGGTTGAAAATCGAGCGCAGCTTGTATTATGGCTCGTTTGCACTCCAAGACCGAACAGAAGGGATGTCGGCTTTCGTGGAGAAGAGGCAACCTGTATTTAATGATAATTAAAGATAATTGATTGCTGCAACTCTTACTATGTCCCAGCTTCGTCTGTTCACTCGAGAAAATGTTGACACTTCATGTAATGTGTTGCCAAGATGTCACTTCGAGACAAACATCTCCTCGTTATCGCGATACATTGCTTATTGACGTAGGCGGGAAGTTCTGCCGAGTAGGACACACATCCGGTCTCTCAAATGGCTTTTCCAAACATATCTCGTGTCCCCTCCATTATCATGAAAGTTCGGATGGTGAGTGATGAGCACCACTCTCGGTTGCTTGGTCCGACGGCACATGCATGCACTGCCTGCCGAACCTGCAGATGTATGGCGTGCTGCATCAGGATTAAGATGTGCTCCCCCGTCTCTCGAAACAGTAGAATGGATGGATATTCCAGAATAAGAAGGCACGGTACCTAGGCATTTCTGTGGAAGGTGTTACTCTGCTAGCAAAAAACAAGGCACGGCTGCAGTGGAAAGTAGCAGTCGCAGGCGTTGATTGGAGCGGATTACTCATGCATAACATGGCCCTGTGAACTCGTATCCGCTACATGCTCACTTGAGCAAGATGTTCACGGGGTGTGAAATTTCGGCGCACACAAATTTGCAAACAAAGAATGGCCGACTGCGCAAGTACTTGATACCTAATGATCCCCAAGCACGGGACCGATCATGGGATCGATCAACAGGGACTCCATTAAATGCACAACAACTATGTACCGGACTAATGACGCTCCCTAGACCCAACCCTTCAACTAAAAAATTCGCCCTGCTCGAAGTGCACGCCAGTTTACGACACTAACACATTACCAAACGCATCTGATATGTCCCTCCGGCTTGGAGGTTCAGCTGCCTCCGGGTGGGTAGACACACCCACTTCAAGACGCTCTTGCATCGTCTGAATCATTATTGGGGGAACACTTTCGTCCGTGGCCCGAATTGTGAGACGGACCATCTAGAAACCATTCTGTCAGCATATGTGTTGAGACGTGGAACGAAATTTAAAGTTTAAACTTACGCCCGTCGAGTAATTAGGCTCAAGTCGGAGCAGGCAACCGAACTTCCCACCTTCACCTGTATGTAGGACACTGGCCCCAACAAAATTCTTCTTGTTAGGATCAACGCCGTCTAAAATACCCCATCTGAAGCCATCGATGGTTCTTCTGATGAAGCTATCATTGATCTCACGATCACCACCTTTCCCACCTCTGACCCCGAAGATGCGCTGAGCTTCGCGAGGGGCACCACCAATTTGCTTCCAACGTTTGAAGAAATCCTCTGCTGAAAGTTCTGCAGGATCCATGAACTTGTGGATCGTAACAGGAATTTTGAGCGTCAGAGCCTGCAATGCTCCAGCTAAGTAGCTGATTCTGATGGTGGGGCTCTTCTCGAAGACCTTCTTGGCCTCGAACATGATCATTTGCTGACTTTGAGCACCTTCAAGAATGGTACTCTCTGGTAAACCTTTGACCTCCCAGCTCAAGTTTTCTTTCTCCGAAGGCTCCAGATCGAGTGTTGTTGTGAAAGAGCTGACAGCTATTGGAGCTTTGTTCGAGAAGTACAATATGACACAGGCCATCTGCCCGCGGTACTCTGATCGTACTCCAATCTGTATCTGACCATCCTCGTACAGGACGCCTTCCGCTTTGAGCAGAAGCTTGTTGTAGCCGAGCTCCCAGTCTGGTGAAAGATGAGCTGCGCTGGCAAGGTTAGGTGCCTTCAGAGTCTTGGGTTCCGATGGACCAGCGTCCATCATGTTAAGGCCAGCAAGATCATTATGACCCTTCGCATGCCCGTGCCCGTTCATGCCATTCGCCGCCGCTCCATTTGATGAACCATTGGCTCTACTTGCGGCGCCATTTGCACTGAACGCTCGCTTGAGGCCAGGGTTCTTGGTCAGGTTGAAGTCTTTCTCGTTGGCGTTGGCATCCTTGCCTCCGACTACCCAGGTCCTCTTGTCACTGGTATTAGCATGTTTCTGGTGAAGTCGAGACAGAAGTGCAGATTGGCGCTCAGGGAACGGTGGCATTTCGTCGCAAACGGTCCGGAGTAGGTCATCTGATGGCAAGCTTGCAAGTGCAAAATATTCGCAAGCGCGTTGTTGTAGTTCGGAGTCCAGGGTATGGCTGTAAGCTTCGAAAACGTACATGAGTCGCGGCTTGATTTCTGGGAAGAGGTTGACGAATTTGATGAAACAGGAAAGGATGATTGCTCTGGTAGGCGACGAGCAGCCCTGGAGTTTTCCTTGAAGTGCAATGAATTGTTCGATAGGACTGCAGCCCTTGTCTTCAGCGATGAGATGGCCAAACTCGCCCAGGATGTATCCGCCAATTTTGACCAGGGTTTCATGACAGTGGTCTGCCTTGACATATTGCAGGATATTCTGTGCGGCATAGACTTGAAGCTCCTCGTTATTTGTAACGATTTGAATGACTCGGTGCCACACCTCATCACTCACGTGGTCACCTGCCATCGCGATGAGGCGTAGTGAGATGTCAACGTACCACTGAATATCCGTAGCGTACTTTTCGGTCAGGATGGCAATCTTCAAGACCATCTCCTCGCGAATGGCAAAATCCGCATTCTGCAAATACTGTAGAAGCTCGCCGACAATTGGCTGCGCATTCGTCTGGTCACACATACTGTAAAGCAGATCAAGGCCTTTGCGCCGCACACTGATATCCCTGTCCTTGAGCGAACTGATGATGATACCCTGATGTTGTTTGATCGGATCCAGGGTTTCTGCTCTTGCAGCCAAATGAGTCATGGCCTCCAATCCCAAATATCGAACATTCGTCTCCCGCGATTGGATGAACTTGCCCAATCTATGTGAAATTTGCTTCATTAAAGCTTGTTCAGTGTCCAGGTGAATGATTAAGTTGATAGCCTCGAACAGAACAGCATTCTGTGCGTTATTTTGCTGGACATTTTTAGGCATTTCCAATGCCAAATTGAGAATTTTCTGGAGAGATTCCCGGATCAAGTCTCGTACGTGAGTATCATCTACAAGAAAATGATCAGTATGTGTCAGGCGCGCAGGTGATTGATCTGGTACCTGATGGTGGGTAGTATTGTAACAGCCGTAGCAGCTTCACCTGGATCCAGGGACACGGCACTTTGTAATAGAGATAGTCTGCAGCGTATTCTCCATCGACCAGTATCCTCTTCATTTTTGATGCCGCCTTGACGTAGCTTCCTTTGTATTGATCGGGTTGGTCCTGGGCAAGTGCCATAACAAGAGATGTCACAGACAGAGCGACTCCCATATCGGCATCGTCCATGAGAGATATGATCCTTTCTGCCCATTGTGGCTGTACGATATCTGGGTGCTTGCGGTACAGCCGAAGGAGAGTCAGAGCCGCTTTCTTCTTCACGAACGACTTGGAAGTGCTATAACCTGTCAGAAGTTTTAAAGCCATAGTACTTTTTCATGGGGCATACGGTGAAATAAGGAGCCTGTGAACTTCGCCACTAAGTGCCTCCCCCATCTCTCTGCTCCCGACATTGGCTATGGCATGTAAAGCCAAGCAATTGTACAATTCATTGTGGTCCGTAAGATCCTTCCGGATACTGTTGACCACCAAATGTAAAAGCTCGTGTTGCTCGTGGAGGAATAGGGTCATAGCAAGGTATCCGATTTGCTTCTCCGAGTACTTGTTGGCAGAAATGAGGTTAACGGCTTCGAGATGTCCAAAGTCGACATTCCAACCCAAAATGTATATATAGAGAAGCTGATAGAGAATTAGAGGTCGAACTCGGTAGCATGTCTAGGGCACTTACTTTGCAAACATATTTCTTCTTGTGGTAACCATTAAGGTTGCCATCTGGATTTGAATTAGTAGATGAAATCATGCCACTGCCGAAAATCTGCATCAGATTCAATTTATCATACCTCGAAACTTTTGCCTATGTTTACGATATTAGCATGTTCCTTGAAGACCCGATGCGGTCCGGAGTAAGACTACGGACCTTATGTTCGCCAGCTCCTTGTTGATTCTCTTCTCCTCCAATTCCCTGGCCCTTGCATTCCTCAAGTCCGCAATGAACTGTACAAGTCCACGCATGTTCGCATTATTTCCTGAGGATCCGCGGCTCAAAAAGCCTGCCGCCGCCGAAGATGCCATGATGGGATCAGTGTTCCTATCCCTTGTGATCCTCAAATGCGGTACGGTCTCTCACACGCCTGATAATGTCCGAATCAAAGATGTCACGGCAAACTGGCGAGAGGTGTAGGACGAGACACAGAAAGGGAGAAGGTCGACAGATTGGCTTAGAAATTGGGCTTCGCAAGCAGGTTGGTGGGGATGTTACAGATGGCAGAGGCCTCGAGGGTTTCGCCTTATTCGTGGAACTCCATCCGACGTAGCGAGGGCGGCGTGACAGCCAGCAATACTGAGAATCTGCGGCACGATATCGTTGCGTTGTGAGTATTGTGGAATCTGTTGCTGGTTTCGTGAAGGTTGAAGACCCCCCTCGTGGAGGTCGGCTAGTGGCCGCGATGAGCTTTGACAGGGGTTGATATGAGCTTGAGCCTCGCCAAAAGTCCTGGACGTCACTGACAGCCTTCTCGCCCTGCTCCTTCACAACAACACAAATTGGTTTCAGCATTGGATATGAAGCCCGCCACTTTAAGACCGTTCCTACCACGCCCTGCTCTTCGGAGGAGAGTATGTATTTCCAGGAGTTATGCAGTTCAATCGCCAGGATTACCAACACTGCAAGTCTTCAATCGGCATACAAAGTACCTGCAGAGAGAACGAGCAGCTGCAAATACAGAGAGGAGCAGGCAGGTGGATTATCTCAAAGACGAGGTGGCCATGCGATTATCTGAGAGACTTCTAGTAAGCTTCATCAAATCAATTGAGGCTCCAAAGCTAATGTCCGCAGGATATCAATAGACATTTTGACCATGTCCTCGACCTCGGCGCAAACTCATGTAATATTGCACGAGCTCTCACACTCCCCGATCCATATCCCGACCCGACGAAAGAGTCTGCTCCTCTATCTACTCGTCTTTCGAAAATCACGGCAGTGGATTCATCACGAAATATGCTCTACCGTGATGCAGACCTCCCCTTCAACGACGAAATCAACCTCACACGCGAAGTCCTCGACGATGAGGAAAGACTCCCATTTGAATCAAATACATTCGATGCCGTGCTAAGCTCGCTGAGTATGCACTGGATCAATGACCTACCGTCGTTACTAGCGCAAATAAATAATGTTCTGAAACCCGACGCTCCGTTCGTTGCAGCGATGTTTGGAGGAGATACGTTGTACGAATTGCGAACTTCACTGCAACTGGCAGATCAGGAAAGGAGAGGAGGGGTTTCGCCACATGTGTCGCCACTAGCAGATGTCAGAGATATGGGCGGGCTCTTGCAAAAAGCGGGTTTCAAAATGTTGACAGTCGATGTTGACGACATTATCGTCGACTTTCCGGATTCGTTTGCGCTGATGCAGGATCTACAAGCCATGGGAGAGAGCAATGCTATCTTGGGAAGAGAAGCTGGGCCTATCAAAAGGGATGTTCTACTCGCAAACGAGGGAATTTACCGGGAGCTTCATGGCAATGAAGATGGCTCGCTACCAGCTACGTTCAGGATGATTTATATGATCGGCTGGAAGGAAGGCCCCAATCAGTCGAAGCCGTTGGAAAGAGGCAGTGGTGATATTAACATAAAAGACATTTTGGGCGGTGGAGAAATCGGTTAATTTCAACTTCATATAAACAAACACAAAGGAATCAGTTGTTTAGGTGTTGTGAGATGCTTTCGAGGAAGTTCAGACTGGTTGTAATATTGGCAAACACCGAGCCTACCTACGAGTATCCCAGATTGAAGAAGACCAAAGGCGGCCTTTGGTGCAGTATCTTCCTAATCTGTTACCAAACCACCCATGATCAGTGACGATTTCTCGGTAAGCATTGCTGTTGATTGTGATCATCCAGGGATGGAGTCTGAACGAAAAGAATTTGTTAATTTGGGTATCTCAATAGTATTAAAATCATTCCGCGCAGTGAACGAGCCTCGCGCATCCAATACCTCTCGTCGCAGTCCTTATCTGCACACCCTACAACAAAACTTCTCTTCCGTATTCAAGACCAGTCTTGAGTCAACAAACGAACCGAAGCTCACCCTTAAGAACGATAAACATTACCCGTGCGCCCCTTATGTACGCCATCCTCAATTCAACCAAGCCCAAGAACCGACCACTCTGCCAAGCGACTCATCCGCAAGTGTCGTGAACATCTTGATGCTCAGATCTAGATCTGTCGGCTCGCATCCCATGCACTTATCCACAACCATAACATCCACACTGCGGTTCCCTCCAACCGCCTCATTATATCTTGTGATCCGTATCATCTTCCCACACAGCGGATTATCATTCGGATTCGAACTCGTCAACTGGGAATCCCACAACGCGTGAGCGACCGCGCATATCGCATCTGTAGCTTTGTTCTCGTATCCACAGGCGCCAAAACCAGGCCCTGGGCTGTAATACGTCAGGTCTCCATTGAAGACCCCATTGCTTGTCGGTAACGGTAGATTCTTTGTCTTCTTGCTTCTGAGGAGGTAGGAGGATTAGTCGGTTGTTTAGCAGGTAGAGGTACAACGAAATGGTACGCGACGAGAAGAAGACCGCATTCGGCCTGGAAAGTAGGAGATTCGAGCGCAATTGCCCGTACAAATTGCGAGCCAAAAGCTCTAAGGAAGAACTGCAGGATGAAACCCATCGAGGGTCAAGACTAACTTGTGCGAGAGACCGAGTCCAAGTCCTAGGCCGAGAATGAGTGCGAGGAGAAGAACAAGCGCGACAATGGTAATGATCAGAGTCTTCCGGCTTCGTTTTGCCCAGCGAGGCAGAAAGCGGTCAGTGAATGTGCGCTTTGCTGTTGTAGCATTTTCGCCTGGCGCTTCCTTCTTTGCGTATGCGAGGGGCGATTGAGTGGTAAATTTGCTAAAGATACTCTTCTTGGGGGCCGGCGCTTCCCAGTCTGGGAGTTGATGTGTGTTCTGGTGGTCCGTCATCGAATGGGTGGAAGCTGGGAATGGAATTGATATTATATACTGCGCATTGCGTGTTGTAGGATGTACAAATGAGTGTGGTGCAACGATTTGCGAGGGGTTGAGGAGCAGGAGGAGAAAGCAGGTTGAGGGATGTTCGGGTTCCTGGCGGAGTTGGCAGCATCCCTGCAAGGGGACGGGGACTTTCTGGGGATAGTGCCGCTAAACCTTAAATACTTACATAATCGAAACCAGTCAGGGGAAGCGATCGTTATTCCAACCCCACTCTGCTTTTCCATGCCCTCAGTCGTCGACTATCTTCGTGCAGCGCTCACGAATGCTATAAATGATCTGAAGCAATTCAAACACACAAAGGAGCTCTTCGCATGAATACGATTAATTGTCATGCAAAATGCTCCAGCAAATCCGCGGTGACCTGGCTGCAGGCAAGTAAGTGCTCCTTCTCCTGCTGCCCAATGATTCCTTGTATCATCCCCTGATAGAATTTGATTTGTATTGATCGTAGTCTGAATGATCAAATCTTTAATCAAGAGTCATTTACCACATGGCTTCTGCACGTCTTGAGCATTTTGTTTGTTTTCTACTTTGTCTTTGTTTACTTTGCATCTCTGATGGACGATCCACCGGCTCTGAGAACTGAGGGTGTGGCATTTCATCATGTTATATTCGATCGACATTATTACAGCTCGGAGTCCTTATCTTGCTTGTTTTGGACGATTGTCAAGTCGTTACGCAGGTTTGACGTTCATAAGGAATGTCGTCCTGTTGGACCAATCCCGCCGGTGCCAATGTAACTTTCCACATGAGTAAGTTTACAGAGGGTTAACTTGGTCAAGGCGACCTATGGGATATAACATGCAGTGAATATCATCTGATATGCTATCCGCGTGTCCTGTTTGGTGACTTCGCGGTCTGCAGGAGTAGTTTATGACGCGAAATACGTTGATATCACGTGGTCGGTATGCGATCATGGGGGCCATCGCGTAGAGTCACCGGCACCTTTGCTAGACGAGTCTTCTTTTCGAGAATTTCGATATCGCTACTTTCCTCGACGACCACTGCCCTCCTTGCCTATGCAAACTCATCACCTAAGCACGCCACACAAAACATACAACACAATGGCGCCTACAAGAAGCACTGGCAAGCATCGACGACATAATTGGGATGCCTACTACCACCCTCTCCGTAATGGCCGGCCGTTTCTCCCAATCCGAAGACATGTCTACCCCGAGGAGCCGACAGAGCAGCACGTCGTTGACAACATTATCCTTGCCCTGAAGAACTTCAACTTCCAGAAGATTACAAGCCAATCGGTTGATGGCTTGGCAGCGCAGCTTGTGCACGAAGGCATGAAAGATGTCGGACATGTCAAGCTTCCACTTGGTTGTGATTTCACTTTCTGACCTAGTCTTGTTTGTCCTCGCGGTGTCAGAGCTCGCAATGTCACGATATGTGCCGGGCATTGAGCTCTTCCATCTCGATTGGAAGGGCCATTGTGCTAAGTGGAACCTTTTCGCCAGGCTGTGGTATCATCGACTATGACATTCGTCTTCAACGTTTTGGACCAGGCTCCCTGAATTCCGAGGATGGTGTTGATACGCGCACCGGTCATCATCCTCCAGTTGTCAAGCTGAGATTCACGAACACAATGGGAATTAAGGGTGATGGCGCATCTACTCGTCGTGCGATCGTACTCGGCCGGATCGTCGGTCCTCATCAGCACAAGGAGCGCCTCGTTCAGTCTCGCTGGATTGTCCTTCTTGACCAAACACGCCTCGTTTGGGTTGTCTATGCTAATAACATTGACGAGAAGGATGCCGCCACGAATTGGGATGGTACTCCAGCCCCTTACAGTCCAAATTGGGACACTGCATTCGGCGCTCAGAAGCAGTTCGGCCAGAACGTCATCCTCCTTGGTCCCCTCGAAAACCTCCCATTCAAGGTCAACAAGGAACTTCCTTTCCCCGAGATCCACGCAATCGACTGGTCAACCACCTTCGTATCCATCGACAAGTCTGTCGCACCTATGCCAAAGCTGTTGGTCTCGGCCGGCACTGTCAAGCGTCTTCTCACCACCAATACCTCTTTCTTCACAGTCCCAGAATACAAGAACAAGAACATGGCCTAATTGAAGAACTTCTTGCGTTACGAGCAGTTCTGCAAGAATCTCGATGAGGTCAACCAGGTCGACGGGCTCATCATTGGTCGCGGACTAGCCGAGGCAGCTTGGTGCAAGGTGGTTGTACAGGCTTACAAGTCCATGGATGAAAACATCGAGCAGCGAGATGGCCGGGCATTCCAAACGGACTTGGAATGTCTGAGCGAGTGTTTGACGCAGGTTGGTATACATGTTCTCTGGCAAGCGACCCGTGACTGATGAAACCTAGCGTCGTGGAGAGACCGTCTTCAAGTATTGGTTGGATAAGTCGATCAAGTACCCCGGTCTTGATCTTGTCGTGTGTATCTTCGCCAGGATTTGACAGGGGCAGCTATTAACATCCATTCAGACTGTCCCTGACGAGGACCCTACCGGAGACCATCTGGCTAGTCTCGGAGAGGGGGCACTTGCAATGCTGAGAGAGAATAAAGGCCAAGGCAACCAATCGTTCGCTCTTCGTTGTGCCGTACCTTCAGGCTCTGGCAATACCGCTAGCAGTCAAGTACAACCGGATTCCTTGGACTCTGTGGCCATGGAGGGTCTCTGAAGCAATGAGCCTACCGCCGAAACCGTTCTTGTAATCCGCGCCAAGGCAGAGAATGAGGGTCTGGTTCGGAGCACTAAGAAAGTTGTTGGCACTAACATTGTCTAGGTTCTGGATCTTTTCTGGCGTTGATTGATGCAATTCTTGCGTCTGTAACTTGTGGTCTGTGGGGCGATGGATGAATCCTCGTATTTCACGACGATGATGATGAGATATGGTTATGGTTCGTATTGAAAGTACCGTAGGCATGCATTTCTGTAGATGGTATGGACTCCAGATCCTCAGCACTGTCTTTCCATCATCGTCCTCATGGTCAGTTCCTTCGGTAATGTGTGTGTGCTCAATCTGCTCATGTTTTCTCTTGCCCCAAAGTTCCATGCAATCCTCTTCTGTTGAAGCAGTTCCTGCCTTGTTTGACATGAGTCTGCCGATCTAAGAGCAGACTTTAAGCAGATCCATCGAGCAGATCCTTCGCTCATTCCTCTTCTCAGTCCGCTATTGTGCCGGCAATGGTCGGCAATTCAAGCGTCTCGAGCGTGCCAGCTCTTGCCGGCTTGCCCAAGACTGAATGCTCTCATCTCTGCACGTATTGCATGCAAGCTGCTCTTAACACTAACTCCAGGTAGCCACTATATTGTTCCATCCACCAGATTCGTTCGGAAAGGGTGTATCTTGACTTTTGACAGTCGAAATTCCGAGATCCAACACCAAATATGATCACGCCCCAACCCGTTCTTCCCTCGCCCTCGAGCTATTGACAATGCCTGCCCATACGAAGACTATCAAAATTCCAAAAAGCATCATGATCAACGGAAATGGAACCCTTGGATTCACCATCGGATCGCTGCCGAAGTCTTGGTCGCGGAGATTGAGGACCGGCATCGCTTCTCCAGGAAGATGGAACTTTATCAAATGTAAAGCCGACGGAGTATACCTGAGGTCATGAAGTCGTTCAATCATACGATTTGTGATATCTTCAGTTTTGTGGCTCCTATTTTTCATAAAAAGTCCCATGTAGAAATTTCGAAGACTGCGAAGTTGGGGAGAGCTGCAGAGCACAGCGCACCATAAGGCTGAAACGAAACGTGGGAGAGACGGGTTTGACTTTCCGGTGCATGAAGCCTATGACGAAAGTAAGTTCAACCTACGAATTAAAAACAAGTCTAGCTCGCAAACTTCATGATCTGAGCTTCAGAGGAGAATCAAACGCAGGACATGTGCAAATAAGAAGATTCATGGTGGAGCTGGTGTTAATCTCAGTCTTTTGTTACATGCCTGATACAGAGCACATAAGAAAGCGACAGATGAGTGCAGATCGGCCTATAAAATGCCGTGATATATCCAAAGTCTTTGTAGAAACTACTCAAGTACCGAGTGAATAGTAGACAAGATTTGGGGACGATTAGTGACCCGACTTCATTCCCACGGAATGGGGTGTCTTCCCAAAGTCGATGCCGATCGAAATGCCGACACCTGCAACAACACATAAATCTTGAAAAACAATGCTGTGTCACTCCACCAATCACACTGTCTTTAGAATACTGTTTGATACATGGTATGTGTGCATGCCGGAACAGTGAAGACTTCGGACGAAATTCCGCTCCACTTGCATCGTCTCGGTTAGCCTATTTTCAAACAAGCGGCATTTGTTTTCTTCTAACTTTCATGCCAAGGCTTATCACATATATTATATAGGTGTCAGATAATCTTATTGCACACTCTTGGGCGCTGTCTGAGATCATTACTTGCTTGTCTAAGTATTCCTCTTCATTCTCTTCTCTTCTCGCTCAAGTTCGTCGGCTCGATGCAAGACCCAGACTCATTTCATTATTCTCAGAAACTCCGATTGTCCGGATTTCAGACTCCCTATCTTTTGATTCCCAGAAAGTATCTCACAGTTTCTTCCGTTGCTGGTCTGTATTTTAGATTTGCTCACCCGATCATCCTTCACGTGCCACTCTCGCTTCGCGCCCCGCAGCAGTCTATATTTCTGGCCAAGTACATCCACCATATACACTACACTCATGCTCGCCAGGAAAACGCAAAGTGCCTCCTCTTTCGGTATGGTCTGCTATAGAGGTGGGAGGTTCTCAAAAGTTCAAATCAGTAAGCGAGATCTTTGAGAAAGTACCCGAAGGCTGTGGGCAGAGTAGGCCTTCCATCATACCGGAGTCTCTAGGATGTTCGAGGACATGTCAAAAAATGTAAGGGGATGCTTAAAAGGTTGTGCACAACGGTCATACTTTACATCTGCTTTCAGTTTCAACTATCTAGTTGACCACACTCGTGTTTGTCTCATCTCAAAAGCTTCAACACAGATTTATTCTTAATGGACAATCAACCTTTCTTTAAATCCACGAGACGAGCTCTATACTTTAGATGCTAGTCATTTGGAGCTTCGTCGAATCCTTGGCTCCCTGTCAAAGGTGCCAGTGTGTTATTAACACAATCCGTAGAGTTCCTTGCTCACAAAGAATTTCAGAACCCTTTTAGGTCTTGGAACATGACCCGAATGAGCGACCAAATACCACAAGTCCTTGATCATTTATGGTACTTATACAGAAGGTACATGAAGAAAGATTTGCTTTGTCGATTCGCAGGAATCAAACAATCATTTCAGAATATATAGCCAGTCCAGCTGCAGCGCTTGAACTCAAGGAGGAATCAGCAATCCCCAATAAATCCAAAATACCTGGACTCATGCCACCAAACTACCGCGAACCACCTCCAAATGTTACTTGGGCGCATCGTATGATGTGTATGGCATTAAACATCCTCCAACGCCCTACTCTTCTCGAAGCGATTCCAACAGGCATCATGTGGGACTGCCAACCAGCACCAGCCTCCGACCTCGACTACGACAATCCCAACCCGCACTTCTCTCAGTGAGTCACATTCAATTCCTAGGCTCATGTTTTCGGGAACTTGGAACGCCAAGAGCGACATACATCTATACCTCTTCAGACCCTCTCAGTACGATTATAGATGCCACTTGATGAGTGTCGAAATGAGCGACGCTGACTTCTTTATACTTCTCCAGAACCATCCTGGTCACAGATCTATTATTTTCAACTCTTCCAAATTTCTTCAACCAATCAACTACCGAATATTCATCGAGTCACTTTCACCATCGACACTCGGATGGCAGAGAGGGAGGGAGGTTTAGCTCACGAGTTTCTCTTGACAACTGAAGTCGTCGACTCCGCAGGTCAACGTATTCCTCGCTCAGATGAGGGCTTTTCTGGGGACATATCCCTAGACGTAGGCGGTTGGTGGACCATTGATGGGCTTCCACCTCTCGTGACCATACTGAGGGATATTTTTGGAGATTTGAAGTGTGTCGTGGAGTATTTCAAGCTCATGTGTGACGGCTCGGGACAGCAGACCCCACATCCATTGATTCACATGGGTATTCTTGGACAGGGACAACTATTCAGGAGGGCCGCGGTGTGAGTCGCTAGAAGCATGCATTATCGAATAGGCGTTCCGGACGGCCTCCAGGACAACAGAAGATGGCAAGAACTTCGCGATGGAGGCTGGGTGGATCTATGATAAGAAGATCTGTGTTTGGCTATTTAAAGATGATGTCTCTGATGAAAAGATATGAGGAACAAGGATAGTGTGCAAAGAAATAGTCGGTTGGAGACAAAAGGTGGCAAGTTTGAAGCAGCAATATCATTTTGAATCAAACTCACGTACGTTAGTGAGAATGTAGTCTGTCATGCACGGCTTAACCAAGGAGAATTGGACTAGGGATCTCGGATTCCACACAATGTTATAGCCAAAGGTACCTTGTAATCACTGATGATCATGACTATTGAAGGCGAAGAGAGACTTTTTTCTCGGAGTGCAGGCCAGGCAGCGACAGGTTTTTCGACCCGGAGTGGCCTTCAGTGCCCGCATCGCTGGAGCCATCATAGCTTCTACTGCGGCTATTGAGGATCCAATTGAGGCTCTGGAGGCGCGAGCTTCATCTGGAGGTCGTTGATCGGAACGTAGCAACGATTTTGGGTGGGGCTTTATTGCTAGTGCGGCGAGGTGCAGAAACGCCGGATAAATCAAGACAGGAAGGTGAATTGGCACTGGGATTGTGGCTGGTTTTCTCTCGCGATATGTTTGCTGTACCCGCATTTAGACTTCAGCTCGACTCCATCGGAAAGCCAAGAAAGCCTGACCGAAGTCGTTCTCGCTCGAGATAGTGTAGCAAAGTTCCTTCGGTTAATTATCAGGGCCTTGAGCCGCATTTTTATCGAGTTGGGGTCCAAGAAAACAACCTTGTAATCTAGATGCAAGACCCCGTTACATCTTTGGAGATACACTCAGCCCGCGTCAAATGCAGAAATCGTATGATATTTGCAGCTGTTCTTACAGTTAGAAGGTTGGCACCATTGTTGAGGCAGGAGAACCGTGGGAACTCCCTTGCAATTCCCCAAGGTAAATTCCGCAATTGGCATCACGTAAGGACACAAAGAATTAATTTGTATATATTACAATGTAGCATTCTGTTCTCGCCTATGTGAGCTTTAGTATCTGAAAAGGTTCAAACAGTTGATGCGCAATTATTCAGGTCTGAATGGGCTAAGCGAGAGTCCTGAACAGGAGGCTCCTGAGACAAAATATCCCACGCACGAAGTCTTGGCAGTCTTTGAATGCAGATATCCCAATCTCTGAATGAGCGCTTTAGCATCCTTCTTCTTTTGATTGGACGAGATGAGCAGTTTGTATCCTCATGTGTAACTGGAAATTGTTCCTCGTGTCATACAAAATGCGCAGCCTACTGCAGCATCAAATCCTTCCGGAACTAAGCCTTAATCGCCCTGCACCTCCTCTGTTATGTGAAAGGAGCAGGAAAGTTTCCAGCAAAGTGAACTACCAAAAGGAGACTTTGTCCATTCAATATATATATGGCAAGCACGCTCAAAGGCTAACCCAGAGTCCTGAATTTTGAGGTTCTAGGATTACCTACCCGACCACCCCCACGAACACCCCCTGCAGGATCCCGAGACTCCTGTCAGCCGGAACAGTCAAAACGTTTCAACACCAAACACCAACAACTCCTAGGTGGTCGGCACGAGGCTGTGGGATCTGCCCCCTCTCCTGGACCGCTATGTCGTGAGAGGTGATAATGCAAGGCAAGCATGGGGAAGTCCGAGTTTGATCGAAGTTGCGCAACCCTCTGCAAGGGTACGCAACGGGTTGCATACGGCTTTCATTGCCTGAATTTCAGGAACATTTCGCCATCCACGTACTAAACCTAGTTGTAGAAATCAACGTATAAAGAGGTGTTTCTCCCATTGATCTGTGAGCAGGACCGAATCTGTCATAATCATCTAGCGCCCAGGTTGACCAGAGTGATAGCCGAGACCGAACTTTAATCAAAATCATCATGTTGATTTTAAAGCAGAAGCCCACTCTAGCATTCGCTCTGGGCTTCAGCCTTGTCAATGCAGGAATTCCTCCCATCAACAGCAACATTGCAGTTCGTATTGCCCGTGGCGAATCAACTACAGATACTTTGAAGCAACTTCATCGATCACTTTCTTCTGCCATCTTACTTCAAAGGGAAAGTGAACCAGAGTTCAAGGAGAACAGATCTCTTGATACGAGCTGGAATGGTGCAGTGCTTTTTCTCGTTGAGGAGTGAGTGATAAGCGGAAGACCGGATCTCCGAATGACATTACACCTACTGACACTACCTCAGATCTATCCCCACAGAGAGCGGCGATACAACCTTGAACGCCGGAGTTGAGATCGTCTGTACGACATGCTACATCAAGGGCGACGTTATGGCGCAGCTAAATGTCAATGGAAACCTCACTCAGGCAGTCGACACCTTCGTCTCCAATACCAAGGACGAGTTTAGGAACTTCTCCTCAGCTGTCATAAGATATCTGAGGGATCTCCAAGCCCCAGAAAGTTTGGATGACATTGTGGACTATGATTTCCCACCAATCGATCTTGAGTTTGACATCGAAGTCCCTGACATCCCGGATACCGAACTTCAATTTCAATTTGACAAGATGGAGCTATACATGGGGATTGATACTATATTGGCTGCCGGCGCAACGTATACTCTTAATCTCTACACCTCTAAGAGCGTGGTAGGCTTCAATATTGGTGATGATCTATTGATAGGAACTGTGATTACTGTTGACCTCATTTTGGATGTCATGGGTGAAATTGATATCAGTAGTGGATTCCACATTCATTTGAACGATGGCATCAAGATCAAAATTCCGATATTCGGACGGAACGTATCAGAAATCACTTAGTGAGTACATCCATATTTGTACATTTTGTTGTGCTTAGAAGATGGCCTAACCAACCTTACTAGTAACGGGGGAAGCTTTGAGTTTCTCCCTGTGACCGTGCAAAGTGCTGGTGTAGTCCTTACAGGAATTCTCCGCATTGGCCTCAAAGCTGGACTTGTTGTCTCGACACCAGATGCAATCGACGAATCACTTATGGATTTGTTTGATGCTACAGCAGGCATTGAAAGTGGAGTATGGCTCGACATTGCTCAATTCAAGACCAGCATTATTGCCGCCCCAGCAACGGACACTAACAAATGTGAGCTAAACGTTGTCGAAGAGTATACCATGGCTCTTGGTGCAGATGCTGGTGCCAGGCTAGAGATTGGAAACTACTCTTGGGGCACCGAGATCGAGGCCGAAGTTCCAATTTTCTACACCACGCTCACCGAAGCATGCGCTATTCAAAAGACCTCAATAGCTCAAGTAGCTTTAGTAACGCCGCCTGTCAAAGCACGCCAAGATCTCGAGACGACGACATCAACTACCGAAATCACTTATACGGCTACCAAGTGCAACTCTACGGGATTGATCAATTGCCCTGCATCACTTCGGACGACGTCCAGATATACAAAGACCACGGTTCTGACAGCTACTGTCACCTCTGGCGTTGAGCCACAGTTCACAAGTGAGAATACCCTCGTTGTGAATGACATTGCGTTCAACACAAATGCGAAAAAGATAGAAGCCATCAGTGGTAGTCCCGTGTCCTACGTTCCCAAAGCAACTGGCACAAAGAATTTAGGTCATGACGACGATCTCATTACAGGAGAGACAAGTGGAGTGAGCAACAAGATCATCATTGGTGTGAGCGTTGGTGTCGGGGCACCAGTACTGCTTCTTACGATGGCAGGGCTTGTGTAAGTTATCATGCGTTCTATTCAATCATTCCAGATCCGCCTTGCTGATCACTTGACACAAACAGGTTTTATTGCAGAAGAAAACGGGCATCTGTATTCAAGGAGACTGAGCCTGTGTGTCGAGATACGCCGGTTCTTCAGGGCAGCGAGCCGTCCACTCCTTGGATGGATAAAAAGAAGTCGGCAACAGTAAATGTGTCTGAGCATCAGAGATATACTTGAACATTTCCTACCAGAGTTACTGTGCGAGTTTGTATTCTGCAATGTTGAGTGATTTGGTATTATGATATGATCTACCATCGCTCGCTTGGTGTGGGAGGAAACGCCGTAAGGGGCAGGGGTAGATTTCGGTTACTTGTTGACAACTCAATCTTCCCTTACTTGTCTTGCCTCGCGCCTTTTCTTTAGACAACGGAAGAGTTGGAAAGTCGCGTTTTCGTTCGTATAATTACAAAGATCTTGATAAAAGCCGTTTGAGATACTTTGCTCGGGGCAACTCGGGTACGACTCGCTGCCATCGCATGTTCTGATCGCATCGGGCTTATTTCCAGCCATATCTACATACAAGTTTGTGGGACTCGCAGATAGACTGAATCTCAATTCATGTTTAGTACAGTAGACATTTCGCCTTCTTACTCTCTAGCAATGATGCGACGGGGGTCGAGATGAGTTTCGCCATCGACCCCATCAAGCAAAGCACGAGCAGCGACGGCAATATTTCCTCCAGCAGCTGCGATATGGCGGTCGTACTCCTTCATGTTCTCGCTGACCAACCAGCTATCAGATGTGAAGATCAAGTTCATCTCCTCGAGCGATCTATTTGCTGTCTCTGGGTAGAAGAAGTAGATGATTGGCGAGGCCACGATGTTGAGGGCACCGAAGAATACGAAGGTGGCCCATCCAAGAGGCTGTAGCAAGATTGGAAAGACGAAGGTCGTCATACCAAAGCCCATTGCCCCACCAAGAATCGTGAAAGAGTATCCCTTGACACGAACCTCCTGAGGCCAGATCTCAGTTCCGTAAATCCAGCATGGAACGATGTTGAACATGGTAAAGAACCAGAGGAAGACGAAGAGAAAGGATGCCGCTGAAGTACCGAGTTGAGTGGCCTTGGTGGGGTCATTATTTTGGGAGCGCAGGAAGGGAAGGGTGAAGTTCTAGGTGCAGAGGAGAGTCTCAGAGTACTTGCTTGGATGGATCAGGCACGCAAGCAGGCAGGCATTGTGTATTCACCGGAGCTGATGTCATTTTCAAAGAGAGTGCAATCCTCGTCAAATCGCAGCTTCCTCGCTGGGTAAGAAATTGAACCTGCCATCCTGTACCACATAGTATTGTTTGACGCCACTGAATGAAACTGTTCTTCCTTCTGGCCACGGCCAAGGATTCCTCTCGCACAAATTCTTTTCATCCTGATGTGATAAAAGCGAATCGAATTTGAACGCTTCCGAGGGTTGCTGCTCAAAAGAAGCACAGATCGAGCCTCGTCGAAAAGCAACTTCGCTCCACGATATCTCCTTGACACTGCCGAATCGATTCGTAAACTTGTAGTCGTCGAAATTTTGACCCTCCCCAATATCCATCCATCTTGTCAGAAACATGGCATTGCCCGCCTTGCCGTAGCTCTTGAAATCGACTCGGAACTCGGTGTGACAATGATTACAGCACATGAGGCCTTGTCTATTCTCAAACTTCTCGATCTGACTTGCGCGTGGAACCTGGATACCATATATGTGCAAACTTGGCATTGTCAAAAACTGTATGTGAGGGCAGATATCAATACCGCCACACCACGGCAAAGGGATCTCTTCGGACGACGGCACCATAAGGACTCTTTGCTCACGCAATAAGAGCGACCCATCTTGAATTCGAGCTTCAGCTGTACGGCGATCTACGAAACCCCAGTTATCAAATTTTTGACTTCCACAGCTAAGTAGTCTGAGAAGCTGTGTGGTTTGATGGGAATGCCTGTAAGATTTCATTGCCATATGGAAAACAATTGACGAAAATTCGGCATACGTCCCCCTGTTAAGCTCGCTGGTCCAGTCCCTGTGCCAGCATGCTAATTCATGTCGACTGGTGGAAGCAGCTTGCAATAACGGGTGGTACTTTTTGGCGGCTGAGATTGCATGCAGTTGGACGCAACTTGGACAGACGACGTGAGTTGGAAGATCTCGTTCGAGGCAGTCAAGAAATTCGAGTATGGCCGGATCTCCAGCCTGTTTGAGAGAATATAGACACCGTCTTTTTAGGCTTGAGTAGAAGGAGTGACAAGTTAAGCTTAAGCTTGCTCCTGATACCACTGGCACATAGTCCACTATGAGAAGAATGAGCTCAGGTGGAAGTTTCTTGATGGGCGAGTCAATATGAGACGTGCTGGGTGTGCCTTGACAAGGATGCCGTGCAAAGCTGATTCCAAAAATTCTGAATAATTTTCCAAGAATAGGGACTTCGATAGCACGAGATAGATCCATGGAAGTTTGAGGAGGATGTGGAAGGTGTGGTAGGTTGGGGATGTTCGGAAGGTTTGGGAGGTTTGGGAGATTTCGATGAGAGAATCTGAGTAGTTAATTGTTGTAGGAATCAGGAGTTGTGACGCAGAGTCATGAGCTTTGTGATTCTGGGTATGCAGTTGCAAGGTGCGGTCACTACCTAATGAGAGGTGAGTTTCTTATGTAAGCTCTGGCCAGCCTAGGTTAGTGCCACACAGCACGTGGTGGCTCTTCCGTGGCTGTAATTAGGTAGCGACGAATGCTTGCTTCAATGGGGTTAAGTAGAGTACCCCCAGCCGCCTCATTGTTAGCATTTAAGGCATCCGTCAATTCACCCAATCGATCAGTCTGAGCAGCTTGGGTCTTTGCAGCCGATTGTCGAGCTTCGTGTCTTCGCGCCATCTAAGGATCATGCCATTCCCGGCGCCCGTTTTGGGCCCAGATCCTCGACTAAGTTAAAGCGCAGAATCGCCCACTACAACCGCGGTGAGGTTGTAGCCGATCTTCTCTCTTTCTACGAGTTTCTCCCACATGTAATCACCTCGACCGGCCACGTCGCGCCAGCAGAAAGATGGTCGGAGATCACACTAGCAAGTCTCGCAGTCCACGGCATTCACAAGACATCTGAAGTCGTTGAGCTGCTGCGACATCTACCGCACCTTTCAGGCCATCAGCCTTGGATCATGATCGCAGCAATGGCGTACGATTATTGGCAAGTGACCGTGTCACCAACTGCACGCGAGAAGCCAAGCTGGATTTTTGATGCAGCAGACAAGCAACGGCCTGCATGGGTGATCCAGCTGACAGCAGGTACCGATCGTGAAGGGTCTCATCACATGGTGAATACGACAGATGGCACCATCTCCCGTTACTATGTCGGCGGCCGCTTTGAATATTCACCGACATATGTGTCGGAAGATGCACGTAGCTGCCGTGATCGCGAGTGCGATCCAGAGACAGTTTCGTTGAGAGAATGGTTGAAGCAGTGGAGGGAACAGTATCGCCAGATAACTGTTGTCACGCTCCCACCGGATGTTTCTCTCGTATGGCTCGGTTGACCCCTTTTTCGGTGCGCTTGAAGTTGCGCCCTACTCTTACTGCTTCGAGGAAGTAGATGTGAGTTAATATGCCTTTAATTCATAGCTTCTGTGGGCCATTTCCCTATCCATGCCGAGTTGTGACGAGTTGACTAAAACCCATGTTTCCCAGAGCATGCGTAAGATCTACCGTGAGTATGGATAGCCGGATTTGGACGTGTACCAAAAGGAGGCTTGTGTTCGGGCATTTAAGCTCTGGTACCAACAATTCTTGAGGGTACGGCTACAACAAGAGGAAGTAAGTTGGCGCGCGCACTGGGAAGATCGGACCAGAACACTCGATCCATCGTCCACTATGAACACCTGAAGACATGGGAGATGTAGGAGTCTACCTATACACGGAGGAAAACGCCGTTCTTTGGTCATGCTGTTCTAGGCACACATTTCAACATTAACTTCAACGCTACTGGCGACCCGTAGACCGTCATCACTCATACCTTCAATACATCGACAACAGCTTGAATACCAGTCGCATTATTCTTGGCCAAGTCATGTCAAGTTTTCTCACAAGTGCTTTCTTCAGCCTCTTGAGTGAATTTCAAGCTTTCGAACGCAGATTGGGCGGACAGCACTTCCTGTCTTTGATTGAGGAATAGACGACTTCAGATATGATTATATTTGTTATCAGTATCATTCCATCATCATGTCTATTGAAGCGGATCATGGGGAAATATTGCATGTTGAGAAATCAAAGATATATCCTCTGCACAAGTCTATGTAAAAATATGAAGTTCTAGCTGCGACTTACGACTATAGACTCGGAGGCTCAGTTTTAAATGTTCACACATATCATGACGATCCGAAAGGATTTCTCCGGTGGTTCGTTCAAAAATAATATGCTTTCGCGTGCGCGCCTGCTATTCAGTACGATCATTGGGCCTTTTCCAATCTTGAGAGAGTAGACCTCGCCATATTTCTCGCTCCAATCTTTGAACCTAGCAATTATTAGCTAGAGTGACACAGCTATTCCAAAGCAGAGGTTATTTGACCTTTTGTAGAGATCTCTGTCGACGGCAAGATGAGCATTGCAAACAATTGGGAAAGTTGGTGGGCCAGGAGGAGAACATTTTTCACGAGATCCAAAGCGCGCGAGCCTAAAGACGACATAAACAATGGCAATCAAGCTTGAGAGGAGCCCTAAGGAAGGGAGAGAATCTGGCAATGATCCGGCCATGGCGCTTTGTTGTCAACGTTCAAAGATCTTTTGACAGAACCCCCAGTGCTGGTAGACAAGAGAATTTCTAACAGGTTTTCAAGTGCGAATAGATATATAGTGAGGAAAATACCTTAGATAAGCATAAATGAACAAGAGGGAAGGAAGTGCTGTGCCACGCTAGACAATTATGCTAGATGAAGCTCCCAACCCCGAGCAAGCATATTAATCCGTATAGACAGCCAATCATACAAGTTTCAGCGTGTAAATTAGTATAGGTGTTCAGTGCTGAAACGGATTTATTGCCGGTAAGCTGCAGCCTGCACGTTGGAGGCAGGCTGGCAGGAGCTGTTCTGTAAGCACTAAGCACAGCAGTGTACGTAAGGACAGGGCACTTTCTCTTGGCTTGGAAATTAACAAGATCTAGTCCAAGCAGCAGAAAAAGGACAGGAAATGACTGTAAGCGCTGGGTGTGTCGTGACAATGCGCAACGTTGAGCAGATAGCAGCCATTGATATGGTAGGATCTTATCAGCCACCAGGCTCATGTTGCTTGGCTCTCGGCTAACGTCTTGCAAACGTTCTGGCTGCTGGTATGAACCTTGACAATATTCGCTCGACGGACGTTATTGCTCAATAAAATTTCTACTCGAGCTTTTATTCTGAACAGAAAGCGAGCACCAAAAGCCATGGACGAAGTTTAATTGTGAGATATATTTGTAGCTGTAGGAGTGCGACATTGAATGGAGCACTGTGGCCGAGTGGTACCTGCCCGATTTCAAGCGAGCGTTTGGTTTGCGGACGAGTTCTTCAGCGAAGAAATTGGCTGAGATTAGAATGTGTCTTTTGTCACTGCTTTACATGCTATATATTGCAGAATACCAGTACCTCATTTCACATACGACCACAGACTGAGGAAAACTGGGCATCCCGTCCGCTCTGCCATACATAAGCCTCAGATCGGCAGATTAGTAGTTGGGTGGGTGACCACCAGC